>Ga0209536_100002162_pt1 | contig 31964 bp, 21 predicted proteins | sample DeeMarSeWOR28_12_FD_187461 | JGI IMG/M metagenome (GOLD analysis project Ga0209536, IMG submission 187461) | Marine sediment microbial communities from White Oak River estuary, North Carolina - WOR-2-8_12 (SPAdes) (version 2) | ecosystem: Environmental > Aquatic > Marine > Intertidal zone >... | reverse complement strand
TCTTGAATAGAAAAAGTTAGAGTTTAATTAATGGAGTTATAATATGAATATATTAATAAAAATTCTATTAATTATACTCGTGATTTGTTTCAGTTTACAAGCCCAGGAGGAACATACGATTATATATCCAGATACACTTTATTTTAAATCCGGTAAGCTCATACCCTGCCTGATAAGTATGGTAAATACAAGATTCATAGAGGCCTTTTGGAAAGGTGAGAAAAACACAATCCTTGTAAAATTTCTTGATAAATTTTATAAAAAGGATTATGGTTTTGTTCATATGTCAATGCCAGATATTCAAGCCTATTTAGATTATCAAACCTCTCTTTTATCAAGATCTCCTGATACTCTTTTTTTAAAGGACGGAGAAATTTTACCTTGTTCAATAATTGATATGGATACCAGTTATATTGAAGTAATACATCTAAATCAAAAAAAGACAGTTATGATTAAATTCGTTGATAAAATTTTTATTTACGGGTACGGTTTAATAAATACAATAGGATCGGAACTCCAAACATATCTGGATTCTCAAATAGAGGTTGTTCAGGGGGAACCAGAATATGTTGAAAATCCGGATACGCTTTATTTTAAATCTGGTGGTGTTTATCCCTGCTTTATTGAAGATATGAATGATGAAAAAATCACAATTATTTATAAAGATGATAAGCGGTTAATAAGTACTAAATTAATTGAACAGATATATTTCAGAGAGACAGGTATAATTAATCCGGCCGAACCGGGATTTTATAAATCATCAGGTGCAAAAGATAAAGCTGGACCTCAAAAAGCTGAAGATATCTATTTTCCTGTTAAATCAACTTCTGAAAGAATAATGGCCAGTATCGGCGGAGGTTTATCACTACCAACTGGGGAAGGAAGTGAATACTGGAATACAGGTTTTGCCATTTATGGAGATGTATTTTTCCCTGTATCCTCAATTGTATTTTTTGGCGGTCGAATTGCGTATAATCGATGGACGCCTGACGAAAATGAACTAGTGAATGAATTAAGGGGAAACTTCGATTATCCCCTATCGCAACTGGAAGTATCAGGTTCTGCGACTATTTTTGAAATTACTCCATGTTTGAGATTAGCTTCAACATCTGTAAATAGTTCCTCATTTAAGTTTTTTGTTCAAATGGGTGTTGGCCTTTATATCTTGAATATAGAGGCAAGTGGTCGCGCTATTCTCGAGGGCAATAATGTTGATTTTTCAATAGATGAATCAGAATCCAAATTCGGACTAAATATAGGTGCTGGAGCGATGTTGGATGTATTTACCATATACCCTTTGTATAACATTGTAATTACAGAAGATGAAACAACTAAATATGTTTCAGTCAATCTAGGAGTTACATTCGGTAATTAAGGACTACCAGAAGTTGTTTTACCTATGAGTATATAATACTGATCATTGGTGTTTAGTATAAGTCGTCAAAAACTCTCGGACCAATTTCGATTCTGCTAAGAGATACTTTCCGTAAAATATAGTTCAAAGAATACAGCCAAGTGGGATCACTACTTTTGTCACTAGTTGGGGATTTAATGGCACATTTTAGTAAATCCAAAATCCCAAACGCCAAATCCCAAATTTGATAACGATTCACGCAGAGTGAAGCGAAACAGAAAAATGGAATTTGGGATTTGGTCATTGCCTGCCCCTGCCTGCCGGCAAGCAAGGCGCAGCAGGCGGGGGATTTACCCGCAGGGTAGAGGCTCCCACGTACTCCCGCTAGTTATACAAATCCTAAATCCGAAGCACGAAATCCGAAAGAAATTCGAATGATAAAAATTCTAAAGATATTTAAAAGTTCGAATTTAGATATTGTTTCGGATTTAGAGTTTCGTGCTTCGAGTTTATTAATAAGGTGGGTTGTCACTATTTTTGTCACTGGTGTGAAGGCCAAAGGCCAAGAGGCCAAAAAGCCAAAGGTTTCAATGATGCAATCCTTCGGCCTTGAATTTTGTCATAACTTTTACCTGCTCACTGCTACCACCTGGTTCCTAACTACCAATTGCTTCTCCGCGGTAAGCTTATCTGTTTTCATCGCACAGATCGTATGTATCCATGATTATGACCACACTATTTAATTCAGAATTTTTTTCTGCATAAGATCGTCTAGTTTGGCTGCAATTTTTTTGAGCACCTTTAATTCTTCAGGGTGGGTTTTTCTTAATCTTGTAGTATGATTGATCCATGTCTCGAAACCCGTTAGATCATTTGATTCAACATACGCCGTCATCATATCATCCGCAATAGATTCGTTGATCTCAGCACCATAATCTATTGCTTGTTGAAAATAGTGCAGTGCTTCATTCGGATTTTTTAATTGCAGATGAGCGTAACCGATGGCATGATAACTTTGCCAGTAATCCGGATATATATCGATTTGTTTCTGATTGATCCGGATGAAAGAATGATAAAAATTTCTGTCAAAAAACTTTTCAGAGAGGTTCTCATATTTATAAAATAACCTGTATTTTTCCGGGCCCAAAATGGAGTAGATCGGCTTTCGCTCGTCAAGATCCAGTACTGACATCATCGTCGATGCGTCATAGGCTCCGGAAATACGGGTTAATTCCGTCAGCCGGGCATCCAGTATAATCAATGTAGGAAAACCATCAACGCCGAACGCATTGATCAGTTCCATATCTTTTGAATCGTTTAATTCGATCGGTATATACCTCTCGTTTACCGTTTCGATAAACAGCGGATCTGTAAATACTTTCTTTTCAAGTGTTTCACAGAAGGGGCACCAGTCGGCATCGCAATAAATCAGGATTTCTTTCTTTTGCAGAGATGCCGCCGATCGGGCTTCATCCAGATCGTGAAACCATCTGATCCTTTCTTGAAACTCCTGACCACGTTCCAGGACATTATTGATCCCGGATATCAGTTCGGAGAGCGCCTTGGGGGTGTGGTATCCCTGTATCTGGTACACGATATTTCCGGCATCATCAAAAAATATAATCGAAGGGAAATAGGTAATGTTCCATCGTCTTACCAGATTTTTGTTTACCGCCTGATTTATCTTTACCAGTATCACCTTCTGCAGATCTGTCTGCAGCATCGGATCTGTCAGAGTTTCATTCACCAGTTTCTCAGACCATTTTGATTCCGAAGACAACACCATTGTCATCACCGGCATCTGCTTTGCCTTTGCCAGGAGTACCGCATCCTCAATATTTGAGACCTCTGCTGTCTGAAGGTTTTCAGGCGCCAATCCGTCCAGATAACGTTGAGATTGCGCAAGTCCCTCATTCAGATCCTCGATAAGTTCCTCCGGCCCTGGCGGCTCCATCCAATATCTTACACTGTGCAATTTTTCACCCTGTGCATTAAGAATAAGCAGCCGGGGGAAATATGCGACATGATACTTATAGGAAAGGTCCTTTCTGATTTCACCATTGATACGTAATGGAATAAAAGATTTCAGAATCTTTTGGACCTCGTTGTCCGGGTATGTTTTTTCAAGTAAAGATTTGCTCCAGAATTCCAGAGGCGAATAAAATTCTAACAATATGGGTTTTTTCTCTCTTGCGGCTTTTTCCAGAGCTGCCTCGAAATCATCTTGCCAGCTGATCATATTTTTATCACGGTCATAGTCACTCTGAATTTTCAGCCAGTCTTTTCGTGTTACTAGCGATTTTTTTAATTCGGAAAAATAGGATGCAGAAGGAAATTTTATGGAAGCTTTCTGAATTAGCTCTTCACATTTATCGAACATGTCCAATTTTTGATAAATCTTGGACAGGTATTGATAAAAGCGGATGTCATTGGCCCCAAAACTGTTTATGACGCTATTTAAATATTCCTCGGCCGCTTTAAATTTACCCTGCCGCTCATAAATTTCAGATTTCATACTAACGACCGTATAATCCTCATTATTGGTGTGTTCGATTTTTTCAAGGTTAATTTTTGCATCGTGCAAATTGTTGTTGTCAAGTGCGATCCGGCAAAGGCCGATAAGGGTTTCCAGGTGGTTTTCATACAGGCTGAGTGTTTTCTCAAAATATTCTCTCGCTCTGACAGTATCTTTTGCTGGAAAATAGAAGTAAGACCCGATCTGGGATAATACATCAGGATTCTGAGGATCCCTTTCGATCATTGTATTTACTATTTCTAATGCTTCCTGGGTAAAACCATAGCGCATGTAAAAGGCAGCGAGATCCAGGTCCAGATAGATATCATCCATTCCGAGCACTCTTGCCTGATCAAAGAGGAGCCACACGCTGTCGCGCTGTGATCTTTGCTTTCCCGCAGCAAAGTGCATTAAACCCAGATAATAGTGGGCCTGGGCAGAACCGGGATTCTGCATCAGAAGGTCGCGATATTCATTCTCCACCTCGGGGGGAATTGTATCCTGGTTGACATAAGCTGCTGACAACAGGTAATAACGGTGTGCTTTAATATTATCCGGGGTCCGGTCATCTTTGCTCTTTTCCATGGCCTCAGAAAACCGCCGTTCGAAAAATGCTGCTTCGTAGCCGGTGTATTTGACCTCACCCAATAAAAAAAACAGAATAGTCATCACGGAAATCAAAACTAAAGCAGCAATAACGGACAGGGCAGAACTTACTTTGCGCTTACCACTCCTTACCGCAGTGAGATTAAACTCATTTGATCCCATCCTGATCGAATAATTGTATTTGTTTATGACCTGGATCAGATCGGAGAGGAATTCTTTGACCGTCCGGTATCTGCTTTCTCTGTCTTTTACCAGACATTTCTGAACGACCGAATTCAGTTCGCGGGGTACAGATTTATTAAGATCACAGACCGATTCGGGATTAGAATTCAATATATTATAGATAACGGCCTGGTCATAATCCGCTGCGAATGGTGAACTGGCGGTCAGCATCTCATAAAAAATAATTCCCAGCGACCAGATATCTGTCCGGGCATCTATTTCTGTACCTTCAGCCTGTTCGGGAGACATGTACGCAATCGTACCGAGCGTCGAATCTTCTTTCGTTATTTTAGTCTGGCCCTTCAATTTAGCCAGACCAAAGTCGACAATTTTTACATCACCTTCAGCTGTTATAATTATATTTGCAGGCTTGATATCACGGTGAACAATATCTGCCTCATGCGCTTTTTGAAGTCCCCGCGCAATCTGCATGATTATGCCGATTGATTCATCTATGCTTAATGGGGCATCACGGGTTATTTTATCCTGCAGGGTATTCCCCTCATAATAGGCCAGCGCGATAAAGATCTGTCCAAATGATGTATGCTCATCCGCATCCGTTTCATCAATCTCATAAACAGTGCAAATATTTGGATGGTCCAGTGCCGAAGCTGCTTTCGCTTCATGGATGAAACGCTGCTTCTGGGCATTGTCTCTGCCCAGATGAGGCGGTAGAAATTTTAAGGCTACAAAACGATCTAATTTAATATCCAGAGCCTTGTAGACAATTCCCATGCCGCCTTCACCGATCTTGTCGATGATCTTATAATGTGAAATGGTCTTGCCAATCATATTTATATAGCTCTTTCTAATTTAGATTCTGTGCTAACTTGTCTAACATTCTTTAGTTTGAAATAATTTCAAAGGTGGTAAAAAATCTATATCTATCTTTAACATGTGATGATAAAAACTTAGTCTATTTGAGATTACATTTTTTTAGATGAATGGTTCAAATTTGGTGCTTGCCTGCCCCTGCCCCCGCCTCAGGCGGGCGGCGCAGCAGGCGGGGGATTTACCCGCAGGGTTGAGGCTCCCACACACTCGAGCTATCAATTAAGATCCTGTAAATATTGTAATTACGGAGCATACTTATATGAAGCGAAAAGGTACGTTTTATCAATAAAATAGGAAACTTAATTTTCAGGTGGCAATCTTCGTCGTTAGAACAGTGCAAATTTAATAACAATGCACAAATAATTTCTTTCCCTTCAATCTGATTTTCTATCCCGTTTAACGTACCTATTTATTTATGAGTCCGGTGAAAAAGAATTTGCCGGACACAAATAAAGTTGTGTATATTTTGTCGGACACAAGCACGATAAAGAAGATGAAGCCGTATATACCGGATAAATTACCACTTGGAAATTTAAATTATAAAAAACTTATCGGTCTGGTCGGTGGGGCAAATGCTGAATTAGCCAGGTATGATGGACTGCTTCAGGCAGTTGTGAATCCGGAAATTTTGCTTTCGCCACTGACTACGCGTGAAGCAGTACTGTCCTCAAAAATAGAGGGAACACAGGCAACCGTTGATGAAGTACTGCAACATGAGGCGGGAATGACGGTGGAAGGAAAAAGTAAGCTTCAGGATATCCAGGAAATCACCAATTATCGTGCGACGTTGATTCTAGCAGAAAAAGCGCTTGAGAAAAAACCGATATCATTGTTTTTGATTCGACAAATGCACAGAGAGCTGATGACCAGTGTACGGGGTGCACATAAAAATCCTGGAAAATTCAGGGAGATTCAGAACTGGATCGGTAAGCCTGGAAGTCCAATGGCGGAAGCTGTCTTTATTCCACCCGCACCACATATCATGCTGGAGCATTTAGAATATCTGGAAAAATATATGCAGGAAGTTGATTTAGATGTTTTGATTCAGTCTGGAATAATACATGCCCAGTTTGAATTAATACATCCCTTCCTGGACGGAAACGGCAGGATCGGACGCCTGCTCATACCGCTATTCCTTTTTTACAAAAGGCGTCTGACACGGCCAATGTTCTATCTGAGTGAATATCTGGAAATCAATCGTGATATTTACTCTGCAAAGCTTAAAGGTATAACATCCGAGGGCAGTTGGGATGAATGGCTCGAATTTTATTTACATGCGGTGACCGAACAAGGCAGGAAAAATGGCCGGAGAGTGCAGAAAATCTTGGATTTGTCTAAAGACCTCAGGCTTAAAATAAGAAATCTGACCAGATCGGAATACACAAATGATATTGTCGATGCCATCTTTGATAAGCCGCTGTTCAGAGCATCTGACATTCAAAAGCGAAGCAATATACCAAAGCAGACGCTTATGCCAATTCTAAAAAAATTAATTGACGCCGATATAATCGTGATAATCAGAACCGCCAGAGGAAGAAGTCCGGCTGTCTTCAAATTCCCCATGCTTATGGAAATCACAGAAAACTGATGATTGCCCATCAGTCAAATTCTTCCACCGCGGCGAATCCAGATTAAATCCCAAATCCCAGGTACCAAATCCCAACAGTTCAACATGATCAATGTCGTAATCGTAGTTTCGAAATAAACGTTTTTATTTGAGATTTGGGATTTGGTCATTGTGATTTACCCGCTAGGGTCTGTGCTCCCGCTATTGAAACAAATCCGAAATTCGAAGCACGAAATCCTAAAAAAATTCTAATAGGCAAATTCACACTTTATTATTGTATAGGATCACGCCAGCGGGCGGATACGCCTGCTGGCGAATTTACTATTTAGTGCTTAGGATTAAATCTGTTCCGTGGATTCTGCATCTGAAGTAAAAAATTTTAATAAAGTAGCGATGTCACTATTAACTTGGCGTAAATTTTGTCCGGGAGGTTCTGAAGTACTACAATTTTATCTGTAAAAATTGAATTTGGATTTCCCTTCAGGAAAATATATGATGTCTTCTTAATATTTCCATGCCAAAATTTTAATGAGCTCTGTCACTCCAGTGATTCAGAATTGACATGATCAGTCAAACCAAATAAATCATATGGCGGCACTTTAAAGAAATCATGAAAGAAAACCACTGTAAGATAAATATAGACTGCAAATCCAAAAACGATCAGCCATTGCACTTTTGACGTTTTTTGAATTTCCTGCCGGTCTTTTAATTCACAGATCTCACCCGGGCAGTATTGTGCTTTTTCCCGGTAAATCCATTTATAGGACAAACATCCCAGGCAAATGCCAAAAGCTGCCTCAAAAAATAAAAATATAAGACAGATCAAACATATTAAACCGGTTATCGGGCTGAAGGAATTTACGATGACCTGCAGAATCAACATGGTTAATCCCAATATATTTCCGATAATCCAGGCATATTTTTTCTGTCTGGCGCCAACATATTCCGGTACCTGTTTTCTTACAATAAATCGCCCGATGATAAGCGTCGGAGCATATTTCGGATTAATAAAAACCCGAATGACCATATCGGTTAGAAATATGACGATAGCGTATTTTAACAATAAAAAGTCCTGAAACTGAGCAGCTTGTTGTATAGCGATAAACATCAGTAGAAAAAGAATTCCGGCTGCCGCTCTTATTTCTCGTTCATTTAATACGGGAATATTATATCCTTCAACATGCTCTCCAAATTGTCTGATTTTCTTCATGGTTGTCCTTCAGTATTATATATCCATTACAGATTCAACTTAATAAAATATTAAAAATAATTCATTGATATTCTTTTTGTTATTTTTCATTTCCCAGATGGGGGCCATTTTTTATGATTTTTTAAGTATTTCCAAAAAATGTCATTCTGCCAATTTCAGTGCGTGAAGAACAAATTCTGTTCCATGTAAAATGAGAATCAGGTGACGACAGTAACTTCATGTATGCTTGCAGGTTATAAACATTATAAGATTCCCGTAACATAGGATGAACGATTTCTTGCTTCGAAGCTGATATCCCTTCTCAGTCGGGATATTCCCGCGTACTCCGGCTAATGTTCAGTTCGCTTATGAGCATCGGAATCACCATTGTCATAATGGCCGACGATTTCCATCACACGGCCGGAATCATCCCGCCTGAATTCAATCCTGAAATATTCAAGTTCCTCAAACATAAACCAGTCCTTTTTCATTGGGATCATATAAAACTCAGGACGATTCTCTCGTTGATAGAAAAGGCCGGCATCTTTGAGTAGTATTCTCCGGGGCCCGTAACTCCCGGTGTATGCGGACAGCTCTTCCTTTTTAAGCTCAAAAGGTTCTTTTTTTGCTGCCAGACCATCCAGGTGCCATTGAAGCTCAACCTTTTCCTGTTCATCTTCACAGGCATCTTTTAATTTTTTAAGGATCTCCATATGAGCAACCAGAAGGGCATCTTGTGAAGGGACGGATATATCCGGTTCCACACCCGTACCCTCCCAGTTGGTTTTTGTGATTGGGTTTACCGCCCGCCCGAAAGGCACAGAAAGTCCAACATTATAGGATTCAAATGCATGAAATTCTACAGGATGTGCTCCGCCTCCGGTCGTCTCCCCGACGATGGTGCCCCGTTTCATATTTTTTAAATTATAGGTAAACTCTTCCGCTCCGGAAAATGTGAATTTACTGGTAAGGACATAGACCGGAATATCCGTCAATTTCGAACCTTCCACATTCGCCTGAGTCCAGAATTGTTTGGTCTCACCGGTTTTCCTGATATAAAAACTGTTTAAATGAACAGGTTCATCAAAAAGATAACTGCTTATTAGCTGGATTAATGAAGGGGATCCCCCGCCATTTTCACGCAAATCAAAGATTAGAGCCTGTGAGTTGGCTAAAAAGTTCATGGCCGCAACAGCCGTTTTACCTGAGATTCCTGCATCTACAAAACTGTCAAGTTTTAAATAACCCACATTGCCCGATAGGATTTCAATCTTTTTAAAATTGAAATTCCTTTTCTTTGCCCGGGCGATGTAGTGCCTTTTTTCTTCCTCGGGTGATAGACTCGTCTGACCTTCCGGTCTGGGAGGCAGTGGCCGCACGGCAAGATGTTTATCCCTGCTGATGGAACGAAGATCCTCGGTTAACTGCTGTGCGAACTCGGGTAGGGTGGCGAGTGCTTTGTATTCTCCATCTTTATGTTTTTTTCGAATGAGCTTTTCCATTTCCCTGGCAACGTCGGGGAATACATAAATTTCATCCATGGCTTTGGATATAGAATCGATAATCGCCCCCTGATCTTTGGAGGTCAGAGCCGGCAGCGTATTTTCAGATACCGTTTGTGATATTCCGGCAGAGAAAAACATGATAATATAGAAAATGCTGCCGGTTAGTATGGCTCTTTTCAGATATTTTTCCTGAATTGATGAAGACATCGAATCCTCCTTTTGTTTATATAGCGTTTCCTTCTGGTCTGAGCTCCATTAAAATGCCAGGTCTCTTGTTTCGCGGTCATTCATGAAATATATCCGGAAAAGAGTCGCTATAATACCTCTGCTTTTATTTTTTTAGCCTGATTAACATCTCTTTGGCGTTGGTGTTTTCAGGATTGATCTCGAGGGATTTTTTGTAATTTTGAATCGCCAGTTCACTTTCACCGCTTGTCATATACGCTTCACCCAGACTGTCGTAAACATTGGATGACCCCGGATACAGCTCAACATTAAATTTAAAGATCTCGATCGCTCCAGGCACTTTACCGGATCTCAAGAGTTCATAACCGAATGCGTTCAACAGATTCTCATCATAATAGATTTTACTATCCGCGTTAATTTGTTGCCTGAGCATTCGTAAAGCATCGGACACGGAGGTTTGCTTCATTTCCTTTTTAAGAAATTCCGTTGCCAGGTTCTTGCCCTGCAAGAAGAAAATATTGACATGGGCCTGGTGCTGCGGTCGCACCCATTTATCGCTGTTATCCAGGTAGACCGGCATCTGTTGTACAAAGGCGAATTCTGTATCAAGCGAGAGTTCTTCCCGAATCCGGGCCAGTGATTTACCGGCTGCATCTGCTTGCCTTATGTCATGCCAGAGCTTTCGTATATAATGCAGATGGGTAGCCGCCCGGTCGTTTGTCCAGACCTGATTTCCGCTGCAGATCACCTTATCCACACGATCCTCGCCTTCAAAAAATTCTTCAAAGATACGGATCCACCGGGAAACATCCAGTTCGGCGTAGGTATTATGGGGATGCGGGGCAAGATGCTGGGCGTGCAGCAGAAATCCGGGGATAATGGCGATCTTTTCTTCCGGGATCTTTATTACGGTCATTCCGTCATAACCGGCTTTCCCAAACCAGATCAGCTCCAGCGTTAGATCACCCAGATCCAGTAGCTCCCGGTCTTGATAAACGATGTCCGGCAGTACCAGTGAAAAGCCGGCTTCAAGTTCATCCGCCCGCCGTTTGCAGGTGTTCATCCATGCTTCTTCGGACAAGGCTTCCTCGGAGCCTATTTTGTGTGTTTCCAAACGTTGACGTGACACGCCCTCTTTCCAGCGCCACATCTCAACCAAGCGGTTGATCTCGGCTTCGACTTCGTCCTCTTTTCCTCGGTATTTATCCACCAGATTGGCGTGCCCGATGATGTCGGTGTTCTGATAGGCAGCATTACCGCCAAACATATCCAGCCGGTCTACCGCGTTGACGACATAGACAAAATCATCACGTCCAAACATTTTTTCAATTTCATTTTTAAATGCTTTTGCCGGTATTTCAGACCAGAAGGTATTCAATACGACCAGCCCGCTTTCCGAGTTGATCACGACCTGGCTTTCTCCAATGTCCGCGTTGGATAGGATGAACACATGATCGGTCACGGTCTTCATTTGAAAGTGCTGTGCCGTAACTATCTGGTTCAGAAATAACGCTAAAACGATAACGCTAAGAGAAATAGAACCTGCTTTCATCTTCATTTTCTCCCTGTACATTAACCTTCTTATACCTTTAAACGGTAAGCGATACACATGAGGTATTTTGATAAATAATAGTACGAGAGTGAACGAAAGTGGTTACATTTTTTTATTTGGCATCCTGAAAATAAAACAATCACCAAAGCCGGCATACCTCATAAAAATTTGAACAGCCATTTTTTTATATTCGCTTTTAAGACATAATATCCAATAATCAAAATTATAAAAGTAAATGAAATTTACAATTTGAACCTATTTCGAATCTCGTGCTTCGTGCTTCGGGTTTCATCCCTGGGTGGGTTCTTGAGCGAATCTCGGGCAACGGGATGAAGCGAAATCCCGACTCAGTCGGGGGACTCCCACCTACTCCCGCAATATCATAATGCCCTGTAATTATTGTAATTACTGGGCATTGTTTTTTGTGTCTGATTAATAATTAAGGCAAAAGTGTCCGGGAGCGTCTGACGAATCACAAAAATATTCTATTATAGATTTTCTCAATCTCATCGATTTCTACATCTTTAAGTGCTTTAAATTCCCGGGTTCTTGCTCTTTGTGATAACCTGCCATGATTTTGCTCTAAGAAGCGAACCAGAACCGCCACAGTTTTGTCAGGCATTTCATAGGTGTCATCAATAAATCTTTTAAATTCGTCATACTTAAGCAGATGATCAACCTCTGACGGTATTATGTTATTAATTGTATCTTCTACACACTCGAACAGAAATTCTGCTTGTCTTGTCGCATCAAAATAGCGATAATAATCTATCGTTTCGTTAAGCACCTCAACATTATGTTCGGGAGTCGGTTCCCACTTGATAAAATCTAGTAAGGGATGAGAATATGACTCTAACACTTTACGGTAATCATCAATTCTACCAAGTATTGAGGCCGAAACCGGGAAAATAATACCTTGCTGAGCAAATTGCTTTGCTGCCAGGATGTGATGAATTAGATAACGATGTATTCGGCCGTTACCATCCTCAAATGGATGCATAAAAACAAAACCAAATGCAATCATGGCAGCCATCAATATGGCATCAAATTTAGAATTTTCTAAAATACTATTTGTATCTATCAATCCGTCCATTAATTTTTCAATATCCTGCCAGCGAGCGGATATATGATCCGGAATCGGATCGCTTGTCATACGATCGTGCCCGCCGACAAATCCTCCCTCTTTCCGAAATCCCATATTTGTAAAGCGAGTGTTTTCTATAACGATCTGTTGTAAACGAATAATTTCATCCTTAGTTAATGATCTTGACCCGGCCTGGCCGATCGCTTTACCCCATCTGACGGCTCGGTTACTTCCCGGATTTTCACCCTCAATCGTAAATGAGGCAGTGGAATCTTTTAATAAAAGAAACACTGAAGCCCTTTGCAAAATATCTTTGTGGATGCCACTCAAAAGCATATTATTTTTGTCTGACAGATTCGCAGATATATAATTCTCCAATTTTGATGTTTTATAGACGAGCGGGCAAAAATCTACAGTACCTGGCAAATTGTTAATTATACGATGCCTGGAAGATCGTACTCCTTCAATGGTATATTGCAGTTTTTCGTCAATCAGGGGTACAAAGTTACCCGTATTTAAATCGTCTATGTTCAGTTTAATCCACAATAACCATTCACATAAAAACCACATTCTGCGACTATATTGGCCCAAGGATTCTTCCAATACTAATTCAATCTTCTCCTCTTCAGATAAGAGTTCAAACAATTTTTTAATTATGAGTAAATGAATACCCTCATACTTTAAGGCAAAAACTAATTGTTTGTAAAGTGTATCATCCGGTTTGTGCCGTGAAGTAAAGACTTGCCAATCCGGTTTTTTATACTGTCTTTTCTTCGCGCTTATCAATGATAAAACATTTGGCAGAGGGACAGGCAAATCATAGGCATCAATAATCGCTCCATATCCGGCGAGGATACCTTGTTCAGGAGCCATACGCCCGTGAAAAACACTTATTTCCAGTGAAAAACGATTATTTCTCATATATGCTGGTGAAAATTGATTTTATCAAATAAAGTGAAAAATAATTACAAAAGGTGAAAAATATTTATATTTTATTCTATGTGGTGAAAAACATTTATTTCATCTTTAAAAGAATATAGAAAATCATGTAAATCTTCCTTACACAAATGAATTGATCTTGCCGTACGTGGTAAATTTGTAAGTCGTCAAATTTTCCCGGAAAAATTTTCGATTTTGCCAAGAGATCCTTTAGGTAAAATTTACTGTAAAAATAGCGGGAAAATTGACACGACTATTTTTGTCACTGGTGGGAATTTAATGGCGCAAGTATCATTAAATTCGAAATCCAAAGCACGAAATCCTACAGAAATTCGAATAATTTAAATGCTAAAATCATTTGAGAATTTGAATTTGGACATTATTTCGGATTTCGAGATTCGTGTTTAGAATTTAATATTCGGGTGGCATATGGCTGTCTTCTCTCTCGAATTTCCTTTGAGCTTACAAATTCATTCTATATATTCGCAAGGTAACATTCCTGATATAATTTTGTAGATACCGGTAAAAAATAATTAAATCAATTTAAATGATGTCAACTACTGTTGTTTCGTTATTGGAGTTGTAGTGCCAGGTTTTTTAAAACAAACCAGCAGGGCTGAAAATAAAGTCAACAAATTGAAAAAAGGAAAAAGTATGAGATACTATGGAATGCGAATAATCTTATTTATGCTCGTTTGCACTGGTCTTGTCAAACCTTTATCGGGACAGGAAGCTCAGAAACGATGGGAATTTTTGAACGAAATCCGGCGTGAGAAATTTGATCTGATTCTGCCTGAAGTTTTGAGAGAGAACAACATAGATATGTGGATCACGATTGTGCGCGAAGGCTATGAAGATCCCCTGGCGAAAGATTTCGGCGAAGCATATGTTGGTTCGATCGCTTATTTTATTTTCACAGATCGTGGCCGGGAGCGGATCGAACGTGCAGCGCTTGGGATGGATGGTTATCTTTTAAACAAGAGCGGAGCCTATGATATAATTACTAATGATTTCAACCTGAAAGAGTTTATCGATGAACGTGATCCCCAGACCATCGCGTTAAACTACGCTGAAAATATTGCCGCAGCCGATGGTTTGACAAAAACCAATTATGAGCAGCTGGTGCAAATACTCGGTGAAACGTATGTCCCGAGGTTTCGTTCTGCAGAGAAGTTGGCTTCTGACTTTCGGTCTCGACGCGTCGCCACAGAAATTGCTGCCTTTTCCAGAGCAGGTGAGTTTTCACGAGATATAGCCGAGAAGGCCTTGTCCAATAGTGTCATTACACCCGGAGTTACCAGTTTGGCCGATGTCGCCTGGTGGATGATGGAGCAAATACATAAGAATGGGCTCGGATCATCTTTCGGACTGCCGTCGGTTTATATTACCGGTCCAGAAGGTATTGTTGCAGTTTCTAATGAGCGCATTATTCAACGAGGTGATTTTTTGGCAATCGATTGGGGAGTTGGATACCTGAATCTATTCACGGATCTGAAGCGTCATGCCTATGTGCTAAAAGAGGGTGAGATAACACTACCAGCGAGCATCCAAGACGCGTTTGACAACGCGGTGCGTGTACGCGATATTCTTAAGAATAACATAAAGCCTGGCCTTACTGCCAAGGAAATATATGATTTGCTTAACCAGCAAATCGAAAAGGCTGGTTTTTCTGTTATGGCTGAGTTCAATAAGCCTACCGATGACCCTGAAAAGGTGGATGTCATCATTGGCTGCCATTCAGTGGGAAACTCGGGTCATGGCATCGGACCATCGATTGCATTGTTTAATCCGGAGCGTCTTACATACATTATTCAGCCAACAAACATATTCGCCATCGAGTTATTTGTCTATACGGCGATTCCTGAATGGAATGGAAAAAAACTGCGCATCCCACTTGAAGATGACGGAATCGTGACGATGCGTGGCGTTGAGTGGCTATATCCCGTGAATCAGGGTGTTCTCTTAATTAAGTAGAGCTGATGTCAAAATATTACCTATTTATTCATGGGTTTTGTAAGGATTATATATTTTCTGATATAATGTTGAAAAATTCCTCTTATTGAAATAAGATTTTTAACTTACAATCTCAAAAATTGCATGAGATCGCATAAATTCCTGAGGCGTGACTCCTCCAACTGACAAGATCCCCACATGTTGGGAGGTTCCCAACCTACTTCCGTTAGTGGCATCAACCCTAAATCCTAAGTAAATTCGAATGATATAATTTTTTAACTTGTTGTGAGAATTCTGATTTTGATATTCTTTAGGATTTACCTGCCTGCCTGTCCGATTGTCAGGCGGGCCGTCAGGCAGAGAGTTTCGGTCTTAGGATTTTTTCTATGAATTAATACCTTGATTTACTTTTATAAGTCTTGATTTGTATCCCAACTGATATTTGCCACTCTATTGCCACCTGAAGATATTAACAAAGTTTTGGACTTATCTTAAGACTGCCTCTCAATTTGAGTTCTATGTATAAATCTGGTTAAGAAATAGCGTTTTATTTGTCATTATAATTTTAGCAACTGCACATTCAGATTAATAGGGGCCGCTGCCTGTCTTGTCCCTGTCTTCGTAAGAACATGCATTATCTGCTATATGACCCTTGTAGCGTTTTTCCATTGTTTTCTTATAACGACGCTCCAAGGATTTACATAAAGCCGGTGGTTGAAGCCATTTACCATGGGGTGTTGTACAATATTTGATTTCTAGCGGAATTTCCTCACCTGAATATAAACCGATCAGCTGAACTTCATCCGGGTTAATCTCCTGTTCATCTAAATATGCAATCAATCCACAGACAGTATCCGAAAAATATGAGTCATACACAGGTTCATCACCTTGCCCATAAAGTACGTCAATTCTTGCTTCGTAAGTGTACGGAAGGCTTTTATCATATTTTGATCTGGGTCCTAAAAAATGTCTTATGATGCCCATTATTGACCTCCCGGATACGAGAGAAATGATTCTTTAATTGTGTTTACCATACCTTCTATCATCTTTCATTTATGATAATTTATGGATATTTTTCTTTATCCGCCTCTGTTATTTATATTATATCACTAAAGTGCGCACGTATCATGAATTGATAATAATGAGGCCAAGGGCTAAAGGCTAAAGGCCAAAGGCCAAAAGACAAAAAGGACAATGATTCAATAATTTGAATCACCAGCATCTTTCTAATTCCTCATTCCTCATCCCCCCGAAGGGGTCCTTCGGACTAATTTCTCCGAAGGAGTCCTTTGGACTAATTGCTGCACCCGCAGCAACATCACCTTGCGCGCAGCTCTGAATACACCTGCCGTAATCTTTTAATAAATCATAATTTCAGTTGAGTTAAAAATATTTGACTCGGATCAAAGGTACAGATAAATTCAAAAAATTATATAATTAAGTGCCTGTGCCGTAGTACGGCCGAGGTTTGTTAAGCAGATGCGGTCGATTTTTAAAATATCGCAACAATTTAAACGATTCGCGCTGCGCCGGAACGGCAGAACTGGTGGACACCCAAACATACATAATGGGTTGGAATGATTAGAAGCAAAACAGCTGCTAAAATTATCATATCAATGCTGTGCCTGCTGACACTGGTATATACAACTGTGCTTCAATTTTCGCTGCCTTCGGTGATTCTGTGCTTTGGCAGTGACGGGCATATTGCCTTTGAACAAGCTCAGGATAACTGCCGGATCGATAATTCAGGTGTGCAAGAAACCCATCTGGCAGATAATCACAGTAATCTGGTACATCAGGATGCTGATTGTTATGATATTACGCTCTCCGGTCTTTTTTCTCTTCCTCTCGTGGAGAAGGCTGGGAAATCAAAAAATACCATGTTGTCTGCAACCATCACGAATTGCATATCTCTAAATGTTTGTTCGGTTTCGCTATCCGAAATAAATAATGATTTGGCGATTACGCTTGCCTCAAGGAAAGGTCTGCAAACCACCATTCTTATCATTTGATCAGTAATTTCATCATTCAATCCGCACAAAACATATGAAATAAGGGAAATGAACGCTCCCGGATTTTTCTGATATACAATTTATAAAAATTGTATGATCATCAGTGAATTACAGATCTGTATCCAAGGAGACAATACATGAGTAATATATGTGTTCTTGTCCTGGGTGTGGTCGCGTTGATTATCAACCTGAGCTGCACTTCTGGCTTGAGATCGAGCATTAAGCCCGCAACACGGCCATTGGTGAATAAATATGAAAAGGAACCGATTTTAACACAAACGGACACCCTTAACTTAGAGCAGGCGGTTTACCTTGCCCTGTTAAAAAATCCGGAACTTCAGGTTTATTCTTTTGAAATAAGAGCGCGTGAAGCAGGCACCCTTCAGGCGTCATTTGCCCCGAATCCCGGGATTGAAATTGAAGTCGAAAATTTTGGCGGATCGGGGGAACTCGGCGGTTTGAGTGGTTCAGAAATTACCATCACCGTAGGACAATTAATCGAGTTCGCCGGTAAACGAGATAAACGAACCCGTGCGGCTGCGTTTCAGAGTGATCTCGCTGCCTGGGACTATGAGGCAAAAAAACTGGAAGTGTTGACGGAAACGGTCAAACGTTATGTCCAATTGATTGGTGATCAGGAACAAATAGTATTGAACCGGGAGTTGGTCGGTGTTTCTGAAAAGCTGTTTCAGGCAGTTAACAGACTTGTTCAGGCCGGAAAAATATCCCCGGCAGAGATTTCCCGGACTCAAATCATGCTTTCGACGGCACAGCTGGAATTGAACAAGTCAATAAGAAATTTTGCAGCGGACAGAATTCGCCTGGCTTCTCTTTGGGGCGATACATCGCCCGGTTATAATTCTGTCGCCGGAACATTAAAAAATATCACGATAATACCGCCGGCAGACAGTCTTAAAAGATTTTTACCGGCAAATCAGGATCTTATGCGTTGGGATACGGAAATAGAATTTCGCCAGGTGATGGAGACATTGGAGGAAGCGAAACAAATTCCCGATCCTTCAATCCAGGCCGGATACAGATATATATCCGGACCGGATTTGAATGCCTTTGTAGCCGGTCTCTCCATCCCTTTACCGGTTTCTGATAATAATGAAGGTGCGGTGCAGGAGGCATATATCCGCCGGAAACAAGCAGAAGAACAACGTAAGCAAACGGAAGTACTATTAAATACACATTTTGAAGATTTATATCAAAATCTTCTTGTTCTTCACACCGAAATCGACCAATCAAATAAAATTATCATACCGGAAGCAGAAAAAGCCTATCGTATCATTCAGGATGGATATCTTACGGGTAAGTTCCGGTTTTTAGACGTGCTTGATGCACAAAGAACGTTGTTCGAGACCCGCAAAAATCTGATCGCCTCATTAACCGAATACAATATGCGTGTCGCTGATTTGGAAAGGTTGATCGGAAGACCATTGTCTAGTGTTGATAATTGACCGTTTCTGATATAAAGCGATAAAGGAAATTATATGATGAAATTTAGCCACTTTTTCACATACGGATGTTTGTTAATGCTTTCCTTTTTACCTGTCCGGTGCAGTGAAAATAAACCGATTGAAGAAGTTAAAACGCATCAGGAGGCGCAGGCGGAAGAATCCGTCATTCATCTGAGTGAAGATGAAATCGCAGAATTTGAAATTACAATCGGTACAGCCGGACCGGGAAAACTGCAGGTGCATATTACCGTGCCCGGAGAGATTGTGATCCCTCCGGACAATCTGGCACATATTCATCCCAGATTTCCGGGTATGGTCAAGGAGGTAAAAAAACATATCGGTGACCATGTTCGTGAGGGTGAAGTACTCGCTATTATAGAAAGCAATGAAAGTCTCACAGACTATCAGCTTAAATCCCTTATTGACGGGACGATTGTCGAAAAGCATATTACCCGGGGTGAAATAGTTGAAGCCGATATGAGTCCTCATGGTTTTGTTGTGGCCGATCTCAATGAGGTCTGGGTTTATCTGAATTTATATCAGAAAGATCTGCCCTTTGTTAAGAAAGGACAAAAAGTTACCATATCTCTGGGACCGGGCTTGGAAGAAACGACAGGAAAAATAAACTATATCTCTCCGATTATTGATGAATCCACACGAACGGCAACTGCCCGGGTGAGCTTACCGAATCCGAAAGGGATCTGGAAACCGGGTCTGTTTGTCAACGGCTCCATCGTTACCAGTGAATTCATCGCGGAAATTGCTGTTCCAAAAACAGCCGTTGAAATCCTGGATGAAACGCCCTGTGTTTTTATCAAAATTGATGAAGGATTTACGCCAAGATTCATTTCTACCGGTAGAGAGAATCGAACGCTGGTAGAAGTGCTCAGTGGTTTGGCCAAAGGCGAAAGCTATGTTACCCGAGGTGGTTTCACTTTAAAAGCCGAACTTCAAAAAGAGGTGTTCGGTGATGATCAGCATGGTCACTAGCGTAAAGGTGAAATCATGAAAAATGGTGCGCAGTTTATATTAAAAAACCGGATTTTAATAATTATTCTCGGTGCGTTTGTCCTGGCTGCAGGATATTACAGTTATTTCCAACTTCCGATCGATGCCTTCCCGGATGTCTCCCCGTCTCTGGTGCAGGTTTTTACTGAAACGGAGGGACTGGCCCCGGAAGAGATTGAAAAATATGTCACCTTTCCTGTAGAGGTGGCCATGAACGGCTTGCCCGGCCTGGAGCTGATACGTTCCGTCTCGAATTTCGGACTCTCTGTGGTCAATATATATTTTAACGATGGGACAGATATCTATTTTGCCCGTCAGTTGGTAAATGAGCGTCTGCACCTTGCCCGTGAGCAGATCCCGCAGGGATTCGGCGATCCGCAAATGGGGCCGATTTCTACGGGAATGGGATTGGTTCTTTTTTATAATCTGGAAGATACAACCGGAAAATATTCCCTGACCGAATTACGCACCGTTCAGGACTGGCTGGTCAAATATCAGCTGCAAACAGTCCCGGGTGTGACAGAAGTACTGGGTATCGGGGGCTGGGAAAAACAGTATCATGTGGTCGTAGATCCCCATAAACTGCAGCGATACGATGTGACCATCAATGCACTCATAAATAAAATAAAATCCAATAATCTGAATGTCGGAGCCCAGTTTATTGAGAAGAATGCAGAAGAATTTATTGTCCGGTCGGTAGGATTAGCCGGCAATATTGAGGATCTGCAGAATATTGTCATCAAATCAGAGGATGGCACGCCGGTATACTTAAGACAGATTGCTGAAGTACAAATCGGTGGCGCCATAAGGCGTGGCGTTCAAACGATGAATGGAGTAAAGGAGGTTGTGGCCGGACAGGTAGTAAAACTGTTTGGGACAAATTCTTCAACGGTCATAGAGCTGGTTGAACAAAAGCTTGATGAAATCAATAAAATACTTCCTCACGGTCTTCATATCGTGCCCTATTATGAACAGAAAACCCTGGTTGAAGCGGCAGTGGGTACGGTTACAAATGCTTTGCTGCAAGGCGTGCTGCTCGTTGCTTTAATACTGATTCTGTTTATGGGATCCCTGAGACCAAGTGTTGTCGTGGCCATTTCAATTCCCTTTTCGATATTATTTGCGATTATTGGCATGTATATATTTAATATTTCGGTGAACCTGATGTCCTTTGGCGGTCTGGCCATTGCCATTGGTATGCTGGTGGATGGTACCATTGTTATGGTGGAGAATTTTGACCGCATGCTGCGGGAATCTTTTTCAGAGGAACCACGCATTCATGTTATGGGCAGGGCATTCCGGGAAGTGGCCCGCCCCATATTATTTGCTATATCGATTATTATCGTGGTTTTTCTGCCGCTTTTTACCCTGCAGGGGGTGGAAGGCAAAACTTTCCGGCCGCTGGCTTATACAGTCTCGCTCGCCATGCTCGGATCGTTACTGTTTGCCGTATTCCTGGCACCTGTTCTTTCATCGCTGATTATGCGACGCACAAAGAAAAATAGTGCTGAAGACAAACCGGAAGAGAAATTTCTGTTGCGTGTCGTACACAAATATTATAAGCCGGCGGTCACATTTTTTGTGAAACACCGGATCGCAGCAATTATCCTGGCACTGGTTTTGATGTTTGCCGGGATCATAATTTTCCCACAACTCGGTTCGGAGTTCACACCTACTTTGCAGGAGGGGACGATCATCCTGCGTCTTACGATGGCGCCGTCAATTTCGCTTAATGAGAGCAAACGGATCACACAGATCGTGGAACGACGGGTGATGAAGGTGAATGAAGTAGAGGAAGTAATCACCCGCATCGGCCGGGGAGAAGTAGGGGCGCATACCGATCCGATCAATACTGCGGAAATGTATATTATGTTAAAACCAAAAGATAAGTGGCGGACAGCCCGTTCCCAAACAGATCTGGAAAAGGTTATTCGGGCGGAAGTAGGTAATATACCCGGCGTGTTATCTAATTTTACCCAACCCATACAAATGACCGTTGATGAACTCCTGGAAGGTGTCAGGGCAGAATTGGCCATCAAATTATTTGGTGATGATTTGGAGGTATTAAAACATAAAGCGGAAGAAATAGCAACAGCAATTCGCAAAGTTGAGGGAGCAGCGGATGTTCAGCCGGATCAGTTAATTGGTATGCCACAATTACTCATCAAGGTTGATCGTCATGCAATCGCCCGTTACGGGATCAATGTTGAGGACGTCCAGCAGGTCATCCGGGCTGCAGTTGGCGGTGTAAAAGCCGGACAACTGTTTGAAGGCGTGCGCCGTTTTGATATTCTGGTTCGGTATGCGCCTGAATTCAGGGAGACCAGGGAAGCAATAAATCAGGTATTAATTAAAGCGCCCAATGGTGCGAATGTTCCGCTTTCCCAGCTGGCGACTGTTGAGGAAATTGTCGGCCCCAGACAGATCACCCGTGAAAACAGCCAGCGGTTCATCACGATTCAGGCCAATGTAACAGGGCGTGATATTGGTTCATTTGTTATTGATGGGCAGAAAGCGATTGCTGAAAGCGTCAACCTGCCTCCCGGATATATTGTTAACTGGGGAGGCCAGTTCCACTTGCAGCAGGAGGCAAATAAAAGATTGGCGGTTGTTGTGCCGATAACATTATTAATTACTACATTGTTATTGTTTTCCAGTTTTAACTCAGTTAAAAATTCACTTCTGATAATAATGAATATCCCCCTCGCCCTGGTTGGAGGACTCCTCGGGCTATGGATTATGGGTGAAAACCTATCCGTACCTGCATCAGTCGGTTTTATTGCCCTTTTTGGCATTGCCCTCGAAAATGGGATGGTCCTGGTTAGCTATGTGAATCAGTTGATACGGGATGGTGTATCGATTGATGAGGCATCCGTAAAAGGAGCGGTACTTCGCATACGGCCGGTTTTAATGACAGCTACTACAACAGCCATGGGATTGTTTCCCTTGTTACTGGCCACCGGCGTCGGCAGTGAGGTGCAACGTCCTCTGGCAACGGTTGTAATTGGCGGTTTGGTTACATCGACGATTTTAACTCTATTAGTAATACCGGCTATATATAAATGGTTTGCTGCTGAAGTAATAAAAGATTGACAACTGGGTTAATCTGACCAATATGCACCAATCGAATCCCTTGAACATGGCGGAATTTATGGAGCCTTTTTTTGCCTGAATCAAACTCTCCCTTACGACTCATCTTCAGTCATTCCTGTGGTATGGAACCTGCCGCTGAAGTTAACCGGTTCTTTTTTCTGATTGATCTCAGAGACAAGCGGCTGCAGACGATCCAGCATTGGATTAAAATCCCTATCCGCCTGATCGCCCAGCGGTTCGCCGGATGTGGGCCCCCTGTTGTTTTACCACCGACTACGATCGCTCTTTTTAATTGCCTGAAATCATAGGCGAAAGCCTCCGCTGCGGAAAAGGTTTTAGCCCCGGTAAGAATGTACAATTTCTTGTCTGGAATACGTTTGCCCGGGACGTATAATAACGTTTTATATTGGATTGTTTTGCCGGTCAACCGATTGTAAATACTGCTGAAATAGGTTATTTCATCGAAGAAATAGCTACCAAGAAGCTGGATTATTTCAGGATTACCTCCCGTATTGTCCCTTAAATCGAGAATAACTGCATCCGTATATTGAATATTACCCATTGCTGAAATTGTAGTCTCGCTGCCTCTCGACGATGGAAATTCATTCAACTTGAAGTAACCGATATTCCCCGGCAATATCTTCAGTTCTGTCAATCCAAAGTTTCTGCTTCGCTCTTCTGATTTCTGTCTTTCAAAGTTTTTTTCTCTCTCCGATTCGCTCATCCCAAATTGTCTCTTCAAATTTTTGATGAATTCCGGATCATACCGGATATTGAAATGCTTATCCTCGAGAATAGTATTGAAATCTTCGATCAGTTTTGAAGCAAATCCGTTTACGTCCGCCATGTGAGCATATTGACCGGAATCCTGTTTATTCACGATTGCTTCCGCATACATTTTCCTACATCCGGCAGTACATATTTTTCTTCCACTATCTATGCAATTTGACGAATTGTTTCTTTGCGAAGATTCTCGTCTAATACTGTCTGGGCTTTCAATCCATTCCATTGAACGGCTCCGATACATGCAAACAGATACCATAGCTTAAAATCGATAAGTTTCATCAAAACCTCCTTTTTAAAGAGAGTAAAACTTAAACATGTTCTCACTCATGAGCTTGTCAGGTCATTTTACCTGCTTGCTGGTCTTTACCGACCGCAATCCACGGGTGCGCCTCAGAAAATCTTCCGAGAATTCGATACACAGTTCAGGGGCAAATGTTTCACTCATATTAAAATCCGGATTTCCGTTTTCCAGCCACAGTCAACGCGACCACCAGCTACCATTGCGGTGCTGCATTTCAGTATCAACGAGCATACGGTTGTGGTCGAGTATAAGTAGGCCAGTGACTAAGGTAATGGATTCCTTTCTTATGCGATAGAAGAAAGGAAATCCAGCTGACTAAAATAATCAATTTGATATATTTAAGATGCATTTTTCATCTCCGCTCATCTGCTTGGATGAGTGATAACCGATTATTCCCGCTGAAAATAAAATGTGTAATGCTTTAGTCCTGGTATTAAGGAAGCAAACAGCTTAGGTTAGCATATTATAGTCCTTTAAATAATGTGTATCAGGTCAAATAAAGTATGTATTAGTTTTAAAATTCTTATCATGGACTAATTGTCGTCTGCTTCAGGTAATTGTGTCAGATTTAAAATGAAGGTATACACACCTTTACTAATGGCAAGCCCCTATTCGCTTTTTAAATCTTCCAGCATTCTTCGTGCGTTTTCATTTTTCGGATCCAGTTCAAGCGATTTTGCATAATTTCTTATAGCCGTTTTTTTTCCGGCTTTCAAATAAGCTTCACCCAGACTGTCTTAGGCATTGGCTGATTCCGGATATTCCGAAACAGTGTACTTAAAAACTTCAATGGCTTCTTGTGTTTTGTATTTTCCAGCAGCTCATAACCCAGGGCGTTAAGATGCCCCTCACCGGCGGACAATTGATAACGGTTATAATTCCTGTATACAGACCTAAGGTTTTCATAACATAAATCCTTCTATAACCGATTTGCTTCAGATCTTTCTTTAAATCCATGAAATAATTGAGAGTAAAATTATTCCGCAGCAAAAGAAAAATGCTGCTGCACGATCACCCAGCGGCCCTCTCTCTTTTCCAGAATACCGGTCCAGCGCGTGTTTTCCCAGTTCGCCGGCTGACCTTTCCAGGTATTCATATCATTCAACTTACAATAAAACCAGGCATTTTCTCCCGACCGTGATAAGGTGACTTTTAAATTCTTGATTTCGTGTCTGCTATACATAAAATCAGGATTTTTAAATATTTCTGAGTTTTTCCTGAACTGCTCAAAGCCTGTTACAACTGTACCATTTGGATGAACCTCAAGAAAATCAGAATCATTGGAAACGACACTGAACAGCAACTCAAAATCTTTGTTTTTAAACCATCCGATGCAGGAATCTATGACTTTTGATATTTCTGCAATTTCAGCCTCTCTGTCTATCGGTTTATCCTGCTCAACACATCCGACAGCACACATGGAAATAAGCAGTACGAGGATAAAGCAAATAAAGGCAGACCTCATATGGTACTCCTTTGCTCTTAGGGTATATTGCATAAAAAGACACCCGATGGAAGGGAAAACTTATGATATCAACATCTTGTGGTTTATGGTTCTCTGAAAGGCTGCAAAAGTATTCTTTAACCATATGCGGTTTCCACCCAAAGTTACGGTCATTGAAAACCACGGAATTTTTGTCAGGAGTGAACTACAGGTAAAAATTCTATCTGTTCTCGAATTACGAAAATTCGAGCCTTCTGTTTCATCCCATATGGAAATATAAATCCAACTGTTGGAGTAAGGCGGATTATTTTAGCCCATATTACTGAAGATGGGGATAATTTTTATATTCGACTATATGAGAATAAGGGAATAGTACTTGCATGTTGAGGTTCCCAGCTACCCCAGCTATGTTCAAACTCTAAATCCCAGGAAAAATAGAATGATATAATTTCTGAAAGTATTTCGAGAATTTGAATGGTAATATTATTTAAGAGCACGCCGGATGACAGCCTGCCTGGCAGCCGGACAGGCGGGCGTGGCGCCGGTCGACAGTGATCTGCCCGCCGGCTGAGTGAGAGAACAGTGTTCAGAATTTACCTGAATCTTTTTAGTTCCGAAGTTCGTTCGCTATATTACAGCCCCAAATCCGAAGTACAACAGCCCCCGGAATACCCCATATTGCAAGGTACACTGGTTATTGACATACGTATTTATTATCTATATATTTATTGTTATACGTTTATAATTTCGATGGGCATAATATGGATACTGTAACAGTATCACCCAAGTATCAAGTGGTAATCCCAAGGCGAATTCGGGAGCGGTTGAAAGTCCAAAAAGGACAGAAATTTCATGTTTTCTTTTTTGAAGGCAGAATTGAACTCATTCCGGCAAAAAATATAAAAGAAATGAGAGGCTTTCTAAAAGGAATTGATACCGAAGTCACTCGTGAGGACGACAGGATTTAATGATGAACCTGGTTGATTCTTCGGGATGGCTGGAATATTTCGCCAATGAAAAAAATGCGGATTTTTTTGCCGAACCGATTGAAGATACAAACAATTTGATCGTATCGACCATAAATCTTTATGAGGTGTTCAGAAAGGTGCTTCAGCAAAAAGACGAGAACGCTGCCATGCAAGCCATTGCGCTGATGCAACAGGGGAAAATTATTGAGGTGGATTCAGCGATTTCATTGCATGCAGCCAAGCAAAGTGTGGAATTAAATTTACCGATGGCTGATAGTATAATCCTTGCTACTGCCCGCGCCTTTGACGCCGAACTTTGGACACAAGATTCAAATTTTAAAAATTTTCCGGATGTAAATTATATACAAAAATAAATTAATCGTTCGCTTGACAAAGCATTGCAATAGTGATCGCGACAAAAAGAGTTGTTTTCTGCTTATTCTTAGTTTTTATACTGGTCCAGACAACCAGAGCGAGCAAAATTTCTCTGCAGGAAGATATTGCCGATGGCTACCTGGATGAATACAGCAAGATTGAAGCTGCATTCATCCTCTCCGGTGTCACCGATCCTGACAGCTTGCAGGCTTATCTGAACTGGTACGATCAACTTCTGAACAAGATAAAGTCATTTTCCTTTGACCTTGGCGATCCCATCGGTTCAGCCCGTACGGTGTTTATGTATCTCCATTCAGAGTGGTTAAAGACCTATGCGCTGGAATCCACTACAGTGGCCGATATTGCCCGGACAAGAGAATATAACTGTGTTGCCGCCACCATTCTATATAATCTTATCTGTGAAGACCTGGCCTGGTCCTGTGAGGCCTTCGAAACCCCAACCCATGTGTATACGATTTTCAATAATTTCTCAGAAAAACTTCTGGTGGAAAATACCAGCCCGATGGGCTTTGATATCATGAAGAATCTGCAGGCCTATTCCAAATATCTGGCACAATACTATCCTGAGAACGAGGTGCTGCGTATCGGCCTGGATAAACTCTATTACTATGAAAACAGCCGGGGACGCGTTATCACCAACACGGAATTGCTCGGTCTGCTGGCCTATAACCGGGCATATCTGGCAAAAAAGAATAACGATTTTAAATCCGCTTATGAATATGTTCTGCTGGCCCAGCAGTTTAACCTGCACTCCACCTCAAATGTAAATTTTGAGATTGGACTCTACTACGCCTGGGGAGGTCAGTTGTATGCAAGCAATGATTTCCGGGCTGCTTTCACGGTTTTCGCCGACGGCTTTTACCGCTATCCGGATAATCAGGATTTCCGCCGGAATACGATCATTTCATTTTACCGATCGTTGCAGGATGATTGGTATAAAAAAGACTGGCAGGCAACAGCGGGTCTGATTGATGAAATTCGTATGCTGGAGATTCTGCGGGATGATGACCGGCATACGGTCCGTCAGATCCTGATGGACTGGCAGCGATATTTTACAGCGAAAAACAATACACAGACTGTCGATCAGATACAGCATTATCTGCAGATGTTCGGCGGCTGATAAGCAACTCCCTTAATCAAAGGCATATCCCCCATATAAAAAACAATAATTTTTATTTTTATCCCTGTAAAATGATTCAAGTCTTGCGTAAGGTTAACGGTACCTAAAAAATGAAGGCGTGAATTTAAGTGTGCCGGAATAATATGCATAGGATCAAGCGTATCCAGAAATTATAAGGGCTAATTACTGGCAACTGTCAGAAAGAGGGCATGAGTGAAAGATATTTACCACGGTTTTCGGATAGATACAATGTCTGAGAAAGTCAGGTACGTTTTGACGGACAATCCGGGCCTGGCAGGTTGGTGCAAATATAACCTGGATGTTGATGCAGATTCGGCCGTATGTCAATATTTCGTTTCCTGCATGGTGCATTTACAGGATACGGAGCACATTCTTTGAACCACGAAAAGTTGAGCGAAATGGGTGGACGGATATCAGCCTATATTATTTATTTGTTAACGATAAATTTGTAATTTCCGATTTGCTTGGTTGATCACACTTAATTCAAGGTTGTTGAATAAACAGAACAACTCGATGCTCCTTTTTCATTCATCAAGGAGATTTTCACATGGCATCTGACCTCAGTTTTGTCGAATTCATTGTTGATCAGATAGAAACCGGCGGGGATATTTCGTACAGAAAAATGTTTGGTGAATATGCCATTTATTGCAGAGGAAAAGTTGTCGCGCTCGTGTGTGATAACAAGCTCTTTGTAAAACCTACGGAAAGCGGCAGGGCATTCATCGGCAATGTTGTGGAAGCACCGCCTTATCCGGGTGCCAGACCAGCCTTTTTGATCGAAGATCAGATTGAAGACCGAGAATGGATCAGCCAGCTGATTGATATTACCGAGCGGGAATTACCGATGCCAAAACCAAAGAAAAAGAGAAAAATCTGAGCGAAAAACAGTAATTTACTCATACCCGACCAGCAGATAGACCTGTAATAAGAAAAAAGTGCCAAAGAACGGCATAGCTGAACCTGCCCATATGGCATATTCTCAGATTCACAGGTTATGATGCCGCAGTTTATTTTCGGCCGCTGAACATATAACATGACGACATAGATTGGGATGCACACATGCGATTCATTTTATTGATTTTCTTCATGCACATGGCTTTCAATCAGATTGCGTTCGGTCAGACCGGTATTCAACAGGCTGATCTGATCCGTTTGGCCGAAGCGCGTCGCCTTGCAGATGAAGTTGGCAGTACGGTGTGGCCCGGCTGGGATAGGACGGCGTTTCCGGTACTGCTGGTAACCGCCGAGCAGGAATTGTTGGTGGACTATCCCCGTATCCCGCCGGGTTTCACCGCTGCCGGGTATTCGGCTGTGCTCCGGACGGAAATACTGGGCCGGTCAAGACAATTCGATCCGGGGTTGCTGGCGACATTTCCGGCATTCGGATTGCCGCCGGTGATCGTTATCGGCCAACCCGGGGCAACAAATAAGACATCGACCGAATGGGTGCTTACTGTTTTGCATGAACACTTTCACCAGTATCAGATGTCCGATCCGGAGTACTTTTCGATGGTCGACCAGCTTGGCCTCTCAGGTGGGGACCAAACCGGGATGTGGATGTTAAATTACCCTTTTCCATATCAATCCGCAGAAGTTGCCAGCGATTTCGCGAATGTATCGCGACAACTCGCCGCTCTGCTCAAAGGTTCGTCCCCTGCTGATCGTCAACGGTTCTGGAAAACATACGCCGATTTTCTTGCTACGCTAACCGACCCTGATCGCCGCTATATGAGCTTTCAGATATGGCAGGAAGGGATTGCCCGGTATGTTGAACTTGGTGTCGCCGAAGCTGCCGCTGAAGGTTATGAGCCTTCGCTCGAGTTTAAAACATTGCCGGACGTTAAACCGCTTTCAGATATTGCTGATAAAATGCGGAAAGCAATCCTGAAAGAGCTGGCGAATCCTGATCTGCAGGCACACCGGAGGGTGAGTTTTTACGCCTTCGGAGCAGGACTTGCCCTCCTGCTCGATCAGGATAGCGAAGCATGGAAAAGCCGGTATCTGACCGAGAAGTTTTTCGTTGAACGTTATGCAGACGGAGATTAAATGCCGGCCAACAGGTGATGCGTTTTTCCCGCCTCTTGCGGAGATGTTTGGCTATCTTCCCCGGATCCATCCTGAAAGTGTATCGGCATAAGATCTTCCACGATTACGGCAAAAGGCCAATGTTCCAATTATCTGAAACATCAGCCTTTTTATATTTGAGACATCTGAAAGACAAGTTCAGGTATTATTCCATCCCGATTATGCGGGAGCCCAAGGACCGTAAAAAGTCTTATTTTCAAAAGTATCAATTCCTCATCCCTCATCCCTAATCTCTCATCCCTAACCCTAATCCCTAATTCTCCCAAAGGGATCCTTCGAACCAATCCCTTATCCCTAATCTCTCATCCCTAATCCTAATCCCAAATTCTCCCAAAGGGATCCTTCGAACCAATCCCTCATCCCTAATCTCTCATCCCTAATCTCTCATCCCTAATCCTAATCCCTAATTCCCAATCCTTCACTACTCACTACTGACAGCTTCACCTCAGCAGTATCATCTTCTTCACATCCCGATATATGCCTACCGTCACCTGATAGTAATATACAGCGCTTGCGAGTTTACTACCATCAAAAGTAAAACGATGCAAACCTGCCGGCAAGTGTTCCGCGATCAGCGTTCCCACTTCCGCGCCAAGAATGTTGTACACTTTAAGCGACGTGTGTTCCGGATGGGGCAGGGTGAATTCAATGGTGGTGGTTGGGTTGAACGGATTGGGGTAGTTTTGAGAAAGATAATAATTTTGAGGTGATTCTGATTTTTGTTCTTTTAAAGATGTTGTGAAGCCGGAATATTCATAAGCAATTAAACCTTCTCTGCCATTTGCTATGAAAACAGTTCCATCCGGTCCAACGGTTACATCAAGCGTCCATCCATAATTTCCACTATCATCAATATGGGCGGTGTTGGTAAAGGATATCCCGTCGTAGGTATAGGCTCTTAATCCATCTCCTTGATTAGCAATAAACACAGTGCCATCTGAGCCAAGATCTACACTTGCTGCCGATCCGCCATTGTGAATATGAGCGGTGTTGGTAAAGGAAGTCCCATCGTAGGTATAGGCTCTTAAACCATCGTTCCAATTGGCAAGAAATACTGTACCGTCTGAACCAACCGCTAAATCATAGGCTTCTCCCCCATCATAAATATGAGCAGTGTTGGTAAAGGTAGTTCCGTCATAGGTGTAGGCTCTTAATCCATCATCTCCCCCGGCAAGAAATACTGTACCATCTGAACCAACTGCTATACCAGAGGCTCCTCCATCATCAATATGGATAGTATTGGTAAAGGAAGTCCCGTCGTAGGTGTAGGCCCATAATTCATCTGGCCGAAAACGATAATCCTTATAACTAAGAAAAACTGTGCCATCTGATCCAACCGCTATAACGTGGGCTTCTCCATCATGAATATGAGCAGTATTGGTAAAGGAAGTCCCGTCATAGGTATACGCTCTTAATCCATCTCCTCCATTGGCAAGAAAAACTGTGCCATCTGAACCAACCGCTATACCAAAGGCTTCTTCTCCATCATTAACATGAGCAGTGTTGGTAAAAGAAATCCCATCATAGTTGTAGGCTCTTAAACCATCGTTCCAATTGGCAAGAAAAACTGTCCCGTCCAAACCAAAGGCAACTTCATACGCGGCTGCAAAATATGAATCATCAATATGGGCTGTATTGGAAAAAGAATTCCCGTCATAGGTATAGGCTCTTAATCCATCTCTTCCATTGGCAAGAAAAACTGTGCCATCAGAACCAACCGCTACATCCGATGCGCTTCCATCATCATCAATATGAGCAGTG
>Ga0209536_100002161_pt1 | contig 31973 bp, 16 predicted proteins | sample DeeMarSeWOR28_12_FD_187461 | JGI IMG/M metagenome (GOLD analysis project Ga0209536, IMG submission 187461) | Marine sediment microbial communities from White Oak River estuary, North Carolina - WOR-2-8_12 (SPAdes) (version 2) | ecosystem: Environmental > Aquatic > Marine > Intertidal zone >... | reverse complement strand
GAACTGAGACGGCATCAGCAGCATATCGGCACCGGCGAGGAGACGGTGCTCCAGCCGCTCGCTGAAGTTGAGCGGCACGGCGATCCGGTCCGGAGCCTGGCGCGCGGCCGCGGTCAAGGCGGCTTCGTAGCGGGGCTCGCCGCGCCCGAGGAAAATGAACTGGGCATTGACGCGGTGGAGCAGTCCGTCGCTGAGGATCAGGTCGAGTCCCTTCTGCTCCACCAGTCGCGCGCTCATGACGATCACCGGCGTGCGCGCACGGCGCGGCAGTCCGTACGTTCGCTGCAACGAGGACTTGTTGCGTCGCTTGGCGTCGAGGTCAGTGAGCGAGTACGGAGCCGTCAGGTACGGATCCGCCGCCGGATTCCACAGGGTGTAGTCGATCCCGTTCAGGATGCCGACGAACCGGTCGCCCAGGCTCGCGAAGTGTTCGTGGAGCCCGAATCCGCCTTGGCCCGTGCGCAGTTCCACCGCGTGATTCGGACTCACCGTGGTCGACATGTCGGCGAATGCCAGCCCGCCCTTCAGTACGTTCACCCTGCCGTACCACTCGAAGTATCGCCAGTCGTACATGCTCCAGGGCAGACCCGTCTCCGGGAAGGCGTCCGCCGCAAAGTGTCCCTGGTAGGCCGCGTTGTGAGCGGTCAGCACGGTACCGAGCTTGTCGAAGAACGGCTCGCCGGCGTGGTCGTAGCGGAGGGAGGGGATGACGAGCGCGGCGTGCCAGTCGTGCGCGTGCACGATGCCGGCATCGGGACAGACCTGAGGCAACACCTCGGTGACGGCGCGGCTGAAGAACGCGAAGCGTCGGAGGTTGTCGGGGTAGTCCGTGCCCGCCTCCCCATACAGCCCGTCCCGGTCGAAAAAGGTCGGGTGCTCGACGAAGTAGACCGCCGGGCCGCGCTCCCGGCCGGCGTAATGCCACACCCGCGCGCGCTCCTCGCGGCCGCCGACCGTGACCGGGAAGGTATCGACCACGGGCTCGACCTCGTCGGTGAAGGACCGCACAGCACGGTAGTAGGGCATCACCACGGACGTGGGCTGCCCCACACTGCACTGGAAGTTGGCGAGCCCGCGCACTGCCTCGGCCAGTCCGCCCGTGCGCGCGAAGGGCCAGAACTCCGCCGTGCAGTGGACGATTCGCCGGCCTGCGATCCGAGTGATGCCGTACTGCGCCCGCCGCGCGAGGGCCAGGTCCGACGCGGCCGGCGTGGCCGTCATGCGACGGACGGGTTGTGGACTCGCGCGTCGCTCCGGATGGCCGGCAGATACCGTTCCTCCGTGTAGCACCGCAGCATGGTGCGCGCCGTGAACCGAGACAGCGCTTCGCGAAGGGCGTGCCGCATGAAGTCGAGCCATCCGAGCGGGAGGCCACGGCCGTCGCGCGCGAAGAAGAGCGGGATGACGTCGTCCTCCAGCAGCCGGTACACGTGCTCGGCGTCGTTCGGGTCGGGGTTCTCACGGGCGCCCGACGGAATCGCCCACCCGTTGCGACCCGTGTAGCCTTCCGCCCACCACCCGTCGAGCGTGCCCAGTTGCGGTACGGCGTTGAGCGCCGCCTTCATGCCGCTGGTGCCGCAGGCTTCGAGCGGGACGCGCGGCACGTTGAGCCACAGATCGACGCCTTGCACGAGGCGGTGAGCCAGGTGCATCTCGTAGTCCTCGAGGAACGTGATGCGTCCCTCGAAGCTCGGATCGTGGGCGTGGCGATAGACCGTCTGGAGCATGCGCTTTCCCGGCTCGTCGGCCGGGTGCGCCTTGCCGGCGAACACCAACTGGACGGGCCGCTTCGGGTCGGTCAACAGACGACGCAGCCGTTCCGGATCTCGGAACAGGAGGTCCGCGCGCTTGTAGGTGGCGAACCGACGGGCGAAGCCGATGGTGAGGGCGTCGGAGCTGAGTAGGGTGCCGGCCGAGACCACGTGGCCCGGCTCCTTCCAATGATCGCGCCAGCGGCGCCGCGCCTCCTCGCGCACGTACTCGAGCAGGCGCTGCTTGAGGTCGGTGTGGACGCTCCAGAGCGCAGCCGCGTCGATCCGCAGCACCTGCTCGGCGAGCGCCGGCTCCTCCAGCCGCGCCCCCCAGCCCTCACCGAGCGAGGCGTCGAGCAGGTCCATGACCGGGTTCGCCATCCACGTGGCCAGGTGGACCCCGTTTGTGGTGTGACCGATGGGCACGTGATCGATCGGCCGATCCGGCCACAGCACCTTCCAGATCCGACGGGTCTCCCGCCCGTGCAGTTCGGACACGCCGTTCACATACTCGGACAGGCGGATGGCCATCGCCGTCATGTGGTATGCACCGTGGTCGTGGGTCGGGTGTTGCCCGAACTCGTAGAACGCGTTGCGTGGGACGCCTCCGTCCTCGGGATAGGTGCCGACCACCCGGTCGATCTGGTCTCGCGTGAACACATCGTGACCGGCGGGCACGGGTGTGTGCGTCGTGAACACGCTCGCTGCCCGGACGTGAGCGACGGCATCATCGAGCGACACGCCCTCGAGCACAAGCTCCCGCACGCGCTCGAACAGCATGAATGCGGCGTGTCCCTCGTTGGCGTGCCACGCCGCCGGCTCGAAACCGAGCCTGCGCAACAGACGCACCCCGCCGATCCCCAGCACCCATTCCTGGCGGAGCCTCATTTCGGGTCCGCCGGCATACAGCTTGAGCGACAGGCTTCGGTCCTGCGGGTCGTTGCGTTCGAGATTGGTGTCGAGCAGGTAGACCGGCACTGATCCGACCATCATGCGCCACGCACCGACGTGGAGGGTGCGGCCACCCATGGGCATCTGCGCGAGGTACGGGCTGCCCGTATCGTCGAGTACGGGGATCAGCGGGGTGATCGTCGGGTCCAGCGGGTCATCGGCATCTTCCTGCCATCCATCGAGCCGCACGCGCTGATCGAAGTAGCCGGCTGTGTAGAGCAGCCCCACGCCGACGAGCGGGATGCCCAAGTCGGAGGCCGCCTTGCAGTGGTCGCCGGCCAGCACGCCGAGGCCGCCTGAGTAGATCGGCACCGAATTGTGCAGGCCGAACTCGGCACAGAAATAGGCGACGGTGCGGTTCGCGGCGTCGGGATACCGCTCCCTGAGCCAGGTATGGCGCCGTGCGAGGGCCGTATCGAGTTGGGCCAGCACCGAGTCATACAGCCGGACGAACGTCTCGTCACGTGCGCACTCGATCAAGCGGATCGGGTCGACGAGCTGCAACAGTTCGATGGGATTGTGCCGCGTGCGCTGCCACAGGGTCTGGTCGAGAGCACGGAACAAGTTCCGTGCGTCGCGGCTCCAACTCCACCAGAGGTTGGTGGCGATGCCGGCGAGGCCGCCAATCCGATCCGGTAAGTTGGGAATGCGTGCGTCGGTCGCGTTCATGGGCAGCAAAGGTAGTCGGTTACGGTTCAGTCGTGCCACTGTTACCGGTGCAATCAGTCCTTCACGGTGCCTTCACTCGGGAGGCACTAGCATGTACGCTCGGGGTAGGAAGGATTCTCGGGCCGTCCGTCCCCGGCAAAGGGGCCAACATGTCGAGTTTCACCGGCCGTCCTCGCAGCACCGGCGGTTTCTCGCTCGACGAAGCCGCTCGCACCGTCCGCAACAGCCTCAGCAATCTGCCAGCGCTCTGTCCCACGTGTGCCGCCCCGCTTCGCCGAGTGGTCGGTGACGAGCACGGTGATCGGGTCTGGCTCCTCCGATGTCCTGAGTGCGGACGCGGCATGGTCTACCGCAATCCCGGGCCGCCGCGTCGGCGTCAGCCACCTACGTCCTGACGGCGCAGTCTACGCCGCGAGCGGTGCAAAGGTCGCGCCCGACCCAGCGGTAGGGCAGAGAAGGTGGCGTGCAGGCTACGATGGCGGCAGGCGGCCGGCGACCCGCTCAGCTCCCCCTTCCGGAGTCGCGCAGGTCCATCAACTCCCGGGGGTAGGGACTGAAGTACCACTGCCGGGCCAAGTACGGCTCCTCGAACCGCACGATCCACGACTGGAGCAGCGAGAGCGGCGAGCTGAGCGGTACTCGGCCGATTCGGTACTCCTCCAGCATGTCCAAGAAGTGGGCCTTCTCGCTGGCGCGGAGGCCCTTGGAGAAGTAGCCCATGGCGTGCTGGAGCACGTTGATGTTGGAGGTCGAGCGCGCCGGCTTGGCCAACGCCAGCGACAGGCAATCCCGGTAGGCCGCGAACACCGTCTCGAACGGCAGCCGGTCGGGGTTGGCCACGATCCGGCCCAGCTCCCTGAGTCGCGCCTGACTGTGTGCCATCACCGTGAGCTTCTGGTCGGCATGAAACTCGACGAGCGCGCCCATGCGTCCGCGACGGGCCACGTCCCTGAGTGCCGCGTTGGCGAACATACGTGTGAGGAAGTGGTGCCGGATGCGGAAATTGGTGAGCCGGCCCTCGTCCTCGACTGCCGCATGAGGGAACCGCTCCAGCACCGCTCCCCCGAACATCCCGGGCCCCCGATCGGATGGCTGGGTGCCGCCATCCCCGCTGTAGATCTTCGTGTCTTTGATGCCGCAGGACGGCGAGCGGCTCTTGAGCAAGAACCCGTCGATATCGGTCAAGGAAGCGAGGTAGCGATCGCTGAAGTCCGCCATTTCGGCGGTCACGTCACGCTCCGTGGACGGCTGCACCAGTTTCTGGATCCCCTGGATCGATACCAAGCGAATTGGGTCGCGCGGCACACCGAGCCCGATCTCGACCTCGGGGCAGACGGGCTTCAACTCCACGAACGGCATGAGGCTCAGCACGAACGGCGCCCGGATCAGCTGCCCGTTGTAGCGGCAGGCATCGAGCTCCAGGCACTTGCTCATCACGAGGACGGGGCGGGGATGGGTCACCATGGCGCGGGGAGGATAGCCGCCCGGGCATGTAGCCGCAACGGTCGACGGTGAACGGGGTGCTTGCCGTGATGCGCTGGGACCGCTAGTTTGTCCTGGACATACGGTAGACGTTCGGATAAGGACTGCGCGGTCTCCAGTTCGGTGCAGCACGGGCACAATCGAGGTTTCCTGTGGATAACTGTGCCTGCCATGAGATGCAGTCACCTGAGAAACAACATTCGGTCGTGCGCTTCAAGCCTCAATGAGAGTGCGTGATACAGTTGTCACTTGACACAGCACGGATCCTGAGAATCAACGGTGGGCACGTCGAAGAAGGTGGATCCTTCGTGCTCTACTGGATGGTCGCGGCGCGCCGGACGTCGTCCAATTTTGGGCTCGATCGTGCTTGCGAGTGGGCCAAGAAGTTGGACAGGCCCGTGCTCGTGTTCGAGCCGCTCCGGGCCGGCTATCGATGGGCGTCCGAGCGGCTGCACCGCTTCGTGATCGACGGCATGGCTGACAACGCTCGCGCCTGCGGCGATGCTGGCGTCGGCTATTACCCATACGTTGAGCCCGCGCCCGGCGAAGGGAGCGGGCTGCTGACGGCGTTGGGGAAGTCAGCATGCGTCGTGGTCACCGACGACTTCCCGGCCTTCTTCCTGCCGGGAATGGTTCGGGCAGCGGGGGATCAGCTCGATGTGCTGCTGGAGGCTGTGGACTCGAATGGGGTCCTGCCGATCAGGCAGGCCGAGCGGGCCTATCCGACGGCGCATCAGTTCCGCCGCTACCTGCACCGCGTCTTACCTGAACGGTTGTCCGATACGCCGAATGTCGACGGGCTCGGCTCTGCTCGCGGCCGGCCTGCTGAGATTCCCAAGTCGGTCCGTGACCGGTGGCCGGCGGCCGATCTCGAGGCGCTGAGGAGCGATGGGGGCCTCGCGGATCTGCCGATCGATCACGAGGTGAAGCCGGTGCCAAGCGCAGCTGGCGGTGCTGAGGCGGCACGGGCCGCGCTCGAGCGGTTCCTCGACGAGAGGCTCGAGGCCTACGGTGAGGCCAGGAACGTCCCCGGTGCCGACGGGACCAGCGGGCTCTCGCCGCACCTCCACTTCGGCCACCTTTCGGCTCACGAGGTGGTGGCGGCGGTGCTGGACCGGGAGGGCTGGTCGCCGTCCAGGGTTGACGAGAGCGCTCGCGGCAAGCGGGCCGGCTGGTGGGGGGTGAGCGACAGCGCGGAGGGATTCCTGGACGAGCTGGTGACCTGGCGGGAGCTTGGCTTCAACAACTGCGCGCTCGATGCCCGAGCCGACCAGTTCGACGGCCTCCCCGACTGGGCTCGGAAGACCCTCGCCGAGCACGAGCGGGATCCGCGTCCGCATCTCTACGACCTCGACACATTTGAGCGGTGCGAGACCCACGACGACCTGTGGAACGCCGCGCAGCGGCAGCTCGTCACCGAAGGCCGCATCCACGGCTACTTGCGGATGCTGTGGGGCAAGAAGATCCTGGAGTGGAGCGAGAGCCCCCGGGCTGCTTTCGACATCATGGTGGAGCTCAACAACAAGTACGCGCTCGACGGCCGCGATCCCAACTCGTACAGCGGGATCTCCTGGGTGCTGGGCCGCTACGATCGTCCGTGGGGGCCCGAGCGGCCGGTGTTCGGGAAGGTGCGCTACATGACGTCGGAGAATACGGCGCGGAAGTTCAACGTGAAGCCGTATCTGGAGAAGTACGGGCGGTAGGAGGAACGGGGAACGGGGAAAGGGGAAAGGGTGTGACGGTCGGGCGGTCAGGCGGGCGGATCGTCGGAGCGATCTTCCGCGCGGCCGTATCACGGTCCCGCTTCCGGTCGTCCCGCCGTCCCACCGGTTCCGCGGCTGAAGCAGCGGCTCGGCCCGATGTCAGGGAAGCGACGATCCGTTCGTCTGACCCTGCGTGACCGCCCGGTTCGCGTCTCGACTGTTCCCGTTTCCGCCGTTCCGTCGCTGAGGCTGAGGGTCGGCCGGATGTCGCTCGAGCGACCGCCTGTCTGCCTTCCTCCGTTCCGTTGCACCTTGCACGTTGTACGCCAGGGTACCTACCGCTCCCTCGCGCCGCGGACCCGTCCATCCGCCTATCCCTCCATCCGATACACCTCCAGCCACTCCAGATCGTCGTCGTCGATCCGCGCCGCGTATGCGGTTCTGTCGCCGAATCCGAGGATCCGGACGTTTGCCGGGGTGACGACCTGCCGTACGAGCCGGCCGTTTCGGTCGAACACGTCGTACACGCGCTGCTCGGCGTCGGCGGCGCGGGCCCGCTCGACCCACAACTCGCCGTTCGGTGAGACCGATGCCGCGCCGCTCAGAAACGGCGGCATTACCTCGGGGAACTCCTGCCGGTCGATGTCGGGCCTGGGCGGCCGTCCCACCCGCCGCCTGCCGTTCTCGACCTCGACAACGAGCCCGCGCGTTGCCATCTGGTCGGCCCACGCCTCCTGCTCGGCACGGCCGATCTCCACCGGCTCGTAGCGCACGGGCGGCCCCACCACCGGGTCGGCTCCCACGCTGAGCCACTCGACGTGGTAGTCCCGGTACCGGGCGATGCCCACCCGTCCGTCGTCGGTCACCGCCCACTCGTCGCGGCCGCTGTAGGGGCCGCTGCCCCCGATCGACACGCGCATCTCTCCCGGGCCCGGTCGCCCGGGCAGGGGCGGGAAGGACACGGCGCCCAGGGTATCGACAATGTCGGTGGCCGGATTCCACCTGAGCAGCGGTGCGAGGCCCGATGCCGCCGCCTCCTCGAGTCCCTGCATCTGGATGCCGGCCAGGTCGAAGTAGATCCGGCCCTGGTCGTCCACGCCGCGCGGGAACATCGGCATGCCCGACGGCATCCGCAGCGGAATGGTCGAAGTCGACAGCCGGCCATCGGGCAGCACCACCGTGAGCCGGCGGTTCAGCCGGTCGAGCATCAGCGTGGTGTCGCCCGGCAGTCCAAACAACCCGCCGGGCATCTCGTACTCGCCCGGGCCCTGTCCCTGACGGCCGAGTTGCTCCTTCGTGCCGGCTTCCGGATCGACCCGCCACAGCGCCTGCTCGATCGGGTCCGCGACGAGCACGCGACCGTCGCTCAGCACACGGAACCCGGCGATGCCCGAGAACGGCTCGGCCACGGTCGCGACGGGGTCCGAGAGCGTTGTCCGCGGCACGTCGCGCTGCGCGGATGCCGGCTCTGTCACGAGGGTCATGACGAGCGCCGCGACACCAGCGGTGCGGAGCAATTGCTCGAGCCTCTTCGATTGGGTCACGGCCGTCCCTCCTGGGTCGAGACATGCGTTTGGGTCGCTTGGTCGTGTGGTCGATCTGCCGCCCGCATTCGCAGCGGAATCTGGCGCTGCCGGCGTCATGCGTGAGGATGCGTGGTGTCTCCCAAGCGTCGCGCGAGCTGCCGGGGAAGCTACCTGATTGAGCAGCGCCGCGCCGCACCTACCTCATACCTCGTTTCAGGCGTCCCGACCGAAACGTGAGTCGAGGCGACTGAAGCGTGAGTCGGGGCGTCTCAAGCGTGACTCCGGACGTCTGAAGTAGCGGTCGGGGACGACATCGCACTGGGCTGGTGCGCGTGTCGGCTCAGGCCATTTATGGCTTGCCGCGGCGGCGCCAATCGATCCGGAGCAGAAACCGCGAAATGGCAACGCATTCCCCCGAGCGGCGCACGCGTGCCCAGACCTGGAGACGGCGTTCCCCGTCCCGGAGGAAGCTTGCTTTGCCCCAGAGGAAGCTTGCTGTGCCCCGGAGGAAGCTTCCTTTGCCCTGGAGGAACCTTCCTCTGCCTCGGAGGAAGCTTGCTCTCCCACGGAGGAAGCTTGCTTTGTCCCGGAGGAAGCTTGACCCGTCACGGAGGAAGCTTGCCCTGCCATGGAGGAAGCTTGCTTTGCCACGGGGCAACCGCCGCTCCGTAAGCGGCCGGCCGGGCCGACGACAACCTCCCGAATCCCATCTGCAACCATCCGGCGCACTTACACGTCATAGATGGCAATTGCGTGCGTGCCGGAACGTTCGCTGTATATTGGCAATATGCATCGCCACCGTGCCCGACCGGGCGCACCGTAGTCCGTCGAGCCCGCCGTCCTCTTGAAGCGCCGGAACGTTGCCATGGCCAGTGCCAGAAAGATATTCGGAATCGCCGCCGTGATTGCCGTTGTCGGGATGATGACGGTCGGCGTGTATCTCAGGATTCGCGCTTCAGAGAACGCCGAGTCGGGCGACTCGTCGGTCGCGACGGTTCCCGAAGGCGGCGCCGACTCGGTGAGCGCCGCCACAACCTTCGACACGAGCCTGCCGATCCCGGTCGAGGGCGCCGCCGTGGTGCGCGACACGCTGGTGATCTCGGTGTCTGCGGCGGCGGAAGCGGCGGCGGATCGCCTCGCCCGCATGCTGGCCCAGGTGGAGGGCCTGGTGGAGCGCGTCGCCGTGCGCGAGAACGCGCGCGTGGCGGCGGGTCAGCTGCTCGTCGGTATCGACACCACGCAGTACGCGCTCAACGTGGCCCGCGCACGCGCCGGCCTCGCCACGGTCGAGGCCAGGTTCCGGGAGCTGACGCTGTTCGACGACCAGATCGCGGACCCGGAGGTCCGCGCCGAGCGCGCGCGGATCGCCCGGGCCAAGAGCGGGCTCGAGGACGCGGAACTGGCACTTCGCGAGGCGGAGATCCAGCTCGAGCGCACCGAGATCCGCGCACCCTTCGCGGGGCGCGCTGCGTCGGTCAATGCGGCGGAAGGCCAGAACGCCCGCGCGGGCGACGAGCTGCTGACGGTGGTGGACCTCGATCCGCTGCGCGTCGAGGTGCAGGTGCTGGAGGGCGAGGTCGGGCTGCTGTCGCAGGGCAACCAGGCCCGCATCCGCTTCGCGGCCTTTCCGGGCGAGACGTTCCTCGGCCGGATCGAGACGATCAACCCCGTGGTCGAGCGCGAGACCCGCACCGCGCGGGTGACGGTCACCATCCCCAACCCCGACGGCCGCATCCTGCCCGGCATGTACGCCCGCGTCTCGCTCGAGGCCAGGAAGTTCCCCGACCGCATCCTCGTGCCGCGCTCGGCCGTGCTCGAGCGCGACCGCCGCACGATGCTGTTCGTGTTCGAGGGCGAGGACGACGTGGGGCTCGCCAAGTGGCGCTACGTCACGACCGGCTTCTCCAACGACTCGGTGGTCGAGATCGTCGAGAACCCCGACACCGAGATGGTGGAGCCTGGCGAGCGGGTGCTCACCGACGGGCACTACACGCTGATCCACGACGCGAGGGTCAGGATCGTGGAGAGCGTGGCGTCGGAAGGGGGGAGGCCGCAATGAGGGTGGTACGGGGGGACGACGGAACCCCGCGTGCAACGTGCAACGTGCGACGTGCATCGGACCGGCAGCCGCAGCGTCCACACCACGTCGCTTCAGCGACAGGTGGCCGAGCCGCGGCTTCAGCCGCGGTCGGAGCGCTGGTACTTCTTCTCATGTCGACGCAGCCTCTTGGCGCGCAGGCGGTGCCCGAGGTGCTGACGCTGGAGGACGCGCTGGAGCTGGCGCGGGTACACAATCCGACGTACCTGCGTTCGCTGGCGCAGGCCGACGCCGCGGGGGCGGGGGTGCGCGCGGGCTTCGGTGCGTTCCTCCCCAACCTGAACGCCAACGTCGGCTGGAACGGGAGCCGCAACACGACGGCGATCGGCGAGGATGACTTCGGCAGGCCCATCGTGGGCGACTCGACGCTCACCTTCCAGAGCAGCTCGGCGTCGCAGAGCCTCTCGACCTCGATGACGCTGTTCGACGGGCTGCAGAACCTGAACAACTACCGGGCGTCGAAGGCCTCCTCGGATGCCGCGTACGCCGGCGTTGCGGAGCAGGCGGCTGCGATTGACGCCGAAGTGAGCCGCCGGTTCTACGCCGTCGTGCAGGCCGATCGGTCGATCTCCGTTGAGGAGCAGCTGCTCGAGGTGTCGCGCCAGCAGCTCGACGCCACCGAGCGGCTGTTCCGCGTCGCCGCGCGCGACGAGATCGACGTGCTGGGCGCGCAGGTGCAGGTGGCGCAGCAGGAGCAGGCGCTGGAGCAGGCGCGGGGCGATGCCCGTCGGGCTGAGCTGCAGCTCGCCGAGGCTATGGGGTTGCGCGACGGCCCGGAGTTCGCGGTGGACGGTGCGCTTCCCCAGCCGTTCGATCCGGCGGAGCTTTCGGCCGACACTCTGGTGGCGATCGCGTTCCGCAACAGTCCGACACTCGAGGGCGCCAGGGCCTCGGCGGCACGCGCGGCCTACGCCGAGAGCGCAGCCAAGGGGCGCTACTGGCCCAGCGTGTCGGCGAGCGCCAGCTTCAGCCGCTCGGAGAACAGCCGGAGCTACGACTCGTTCTTCTCATTCAACCCGTCCAACAACCGCGGGTTCGGGTTCGGGCTCAACGTACAGATCCCGATCTTCACCCGGTTCCAGACGCAGGACGCCGTGGCCCAGGCCTCGGCGCAGTCGACCGTCGCCGACGAGAATCTGCGCGAGGCGGAGCTCAGGCTCGAGCGGGCGGTGCGCGAGGCGCACATCAACCTGGTGACGGCGTACCGGCGGCTCATGCTGGCTCAGCGCTCCGTCGAGCTGAGCCGCCGCCGGCTCGCGATGGCGCAGGAACAATATCAGCTCGGCACGATCGGCTTCACCGACTTCCAGCAGATCGTGACGCAAAGCTCCCAGGACGCCCGCCAGCTCATCAACGCGGAGCTGGAGTTCTCCCGTTCGCTGGTCACGCTCGAGGAGCAAATGGGGGGCATGGGCTCGCTGGAGGTCGTGCGATGAGAGGTACGAGAACTCCGTCGTTGACCGCGGCTGAAGCGGCCGCTGCGTCACCCTGCACTCTTCACCTTTCACGGTTCACGTGCGCCGGCCGTCACGCCGTTGCGCCGTCGTGCCGCCGCTGATGTCGATCTCGTCCCGCTCCGTCCGCCGACCGGTCGCCGTCGCGATGCTGTTCCTCGCGATCGGCGTGCTCGGCGTGATCTCGTACGTGCGGATCCCGATCGATCTGCTGCCCGACGTGGCCTATCCGCGTCTGGTGGTCTACACGCCGTACGCCGATGTCGGCCCCGCCGAGGTGGAGCGGTTCGTGACCGAACCGGTGGAGCGCGGGGTGAGCCGCGTGCCCGGCGTCGAGCGCGTGGAGAGTGTGTCGCGCGAGGGAATCTCGCTCGTGACCCTGAGGTTCTCCTGGGGCACGGACATGGACTTCGCCGCGCTCAATGTCCGGGAGCAGCTCGACAACATCCGCGATCAGCTCCCCGAGATGGCCGGGCGCCCAATCGTGTTGCGCACCGACCCCAACTCCGAGCCGATCATGGCCGTCTCGGTGTCGGGCGCCACCGACCTGGGTGCGCTCAAGGAGCTGGCCGAGTCGGTGCTCAAGCGCCGGCTCGAACAGATCGACGGCGTCGCCGAGGCGGCTATTGCGGGCGGGCTCGAGCGCGAGATCCACGTCGAAGTCGATCCACGTCTGCTCGAGACGTATGGGGTACGCGTCGAGCAGGTGCTGAACGCGCTGGCGGCGGCCAACCAATCGGCGCCGGGCGGTACCATCCTGCGCGGCCGCTACCGCTACGCGCTGCGCACGCTCGGCGAGTTCGAGACTGTGGAGCAGATCACTGCCGTACCGATCCCGCGTGCCGAGGTGGCCGACACGGCGGCGCCTGGCATGGTGACCGTGGGCGACGTGGCGTCGGTGACCGACGGGTTCCGCGACCGCGAGTCGATGGCGCGCTACAACGGTGCCGAGTCCGTGGGGCTGCTGCTGTTCAAGGAGTCGGGCGCCAACACCGTGCGCGTCACCGAGCGGGTGCATGAGGTGCTCGATCAGCTCCGCGCGCAATACGGCGAGCTGTCGCTCAACGTGGCCACGAGCCAGGCAGGCTTCATCACCGAGGCGATCTCCAACGTGGTGCAGGCGCTGGTCCTCGGCGGCCTCCTCGCGTTTCTCGTGCTGTTTCTGTTCCTGCGCGATCCGCGCTACCCGGTGCTGGTCGCCCTCGCGATCCCGATCTCGGTCATTGCGACGTTCTCGCTGCTCGACCTCGCCGGCGTGTCGCTCAACATCATGAGCCTGGGCGGCCTGGCGCTCGGTGTCGGCATGCTGGTGGACAACTCGATCGTGGTGCTCGAGAACGTGTTTCGGCACCGCGAGGAGGGGGACGAGCCGGAGCGCTCGGCGGTACTCGGCGCCGAGGAGGTGCAGGGAGCCATCACCGCCTCCACGCTCACCACGATCAGCGTGTTCGGACCGATCATCTACGTGGAGGGGGTCGCCGGTGAGCTGTTCGGCGACCTGTCCTTCGCGGTGGCGTTCGCGCTGCTCGCGAGCCTGCTGGTGGCGTTGACTCTCCTGCCGGTGGGTGCCGCGCGCTGGGTAGCCGCGGCGGCGGGAACGCCGGCGGGCACCGCGCGACGCCTGTTGAGCGCGGGCCTCGCAGGGTTGTCCCGTGTCTTCGAGCGGGCGTTCGGACCGTTCCTGGCCTGGTTCGACCGGTACTTCCAGCGGTTCGCGGACTGGTATCACCATATCCTCGAGCTGGCACTGGAGCGGCGGGGCCGGGTGGTGGGGTACGCCGTCGGCCTCCTCGTCGTCGGTGTCCTCCTTGCCGCCATCCTCGACCGCGATGTGCTGCCTGACGTCGATCAGGGTGCCTTCACGGTGCGGCTCGACCTGCCACGCGGCACACCCATCGAGGAGACGGCCGAAACGGCGGCACGGGTGGAAGCGGTGTTCCTTGCCGACGAGGATGTCGAGGCAGTGTTCACCAGGGTGGGCCGCCAGGAGGCGGTGGCGGGCGTCACCGACCAGGAGAGCGGGCTTCACACGGCCGCCCTCGACGTGCGGCTCGAGGAGCACGCGCACACGCGGGATGTTCTGGCACGCGCCCGGCCGAGACTCACAGGGTTCCCGCCGGAGGCGCTGACGATCGAGACCGGTACTGCCACCGCGCTCGGCAAGCTGCTGGGCGGCAGCGACGCCGACCTCGCAGTGCGTGTACGCGGCGACGAGCTAGGTGCGGCGATGGCACATGCCCGCGCCGTCGAGCAGCGGATCGCCGAGCTCCCGTCGCTCACCAACGTCCGGCTTGGCACCGAGGAAGGGCAGCCCGAGATCCGGGTGGAGATCGACCGCGAACGCGCCGCCGCCTACGGCATCGAGCCGCGTGCCATCGCCACGACGGTCGAGCAGTACATGCGGGGCGAGATCGCCACCGAGTTCGTGGACTTCAACGAGAAGGTGCCGGTGCTGGTGCGCCTGCCCGAGAGCGAGCGCCGCTCGCTCGAAACGCTCCGGCTGCTGCGGGTGAACGATATCCCGCTGCGCGAGCTGGTGAATACCCACGAGCAGGTGGGCCCCGCTGAGATCCGCCGGCTCGAGCAGGCGCGGGTGGTGACGGTGTACGCCGACGTCGCGAGCGGCGGGTTGGATCAGGCGGTGGCAGACGTCGAGGCGGCGCTCGATGCGGCGCCGGCCCCCCGGGGGTTGCGGGTGGAGATCGGCGGGGCCAACGAGGAGCGCGACCGGAGCTTCCGCGACCTCGCGTTCGCGTTCGGGTTGGCGCTGCTGTTGGTGTACATGATCCTGGCGGCGCAGTTCGAGTCGTTCATCCATCCCTTCACGATCCTCTTGTCGGTGCCGCTCGCGACGGTCGGGGCGGCGGTTGCGCTGTTCGTGACGGGGCAAGGCCTCAACACGATGAGCCTGATCGGCCTCGTGATCCTTGTCGGCATCGTGGTGAACGACGCCATCGTGAAAGTGGACTTCATCAACCAGATGCGGGCTCAGGGCCTTGAGCTGCGCCCGGCGATCCTCGAGGCGGGACGGGTACGGCTCCGACCGATCGTCATGACGACCGCGACCACGGTGCTCGGGCTGACGCCGATGGCGTTTGGCTTCGGCCGCGGTGCGGACCTCCGGGCGCCGCTGGCGATCGCGGTGATCGGTGGGCTCATCAGTGCCACGGCGCTGACGCTCGTGGTGGTGCCGGTGGCGTACGATCTGTTCGAGGGTCTGCGGCGGAAGGGGCTGGCGTTGGTGGGGAGGAAGAGTGAAGGGTGAAGGGTGAAGGGTGAAGGGAGGAGGGAGGAGGGAGGAGGGAGGAGCATTCCAGATTGGAGATCTGGCGAACGCCGATCCCTAATCGCAAGTCCAACCGAAGGTGTTCGTGAAACGTGAAACGTGAAAGGTGAAGCGTGAAGCGTAGCTCCCGACTCAGGAGGCTCACTGCGTGCGGCGTCCTGGTGGCTGGTGCCGCATGCACGAGTGGCGGCGGCGAAGATGCGGCGTACACCGCGGTGGATAGCGCGGGTGTGACCATCGCCCAGAACGCGGTGCCGGCCGCGCCGCGGAACCTGTGGCAGATCGACCCCGAGCCCGCGGTGGACATCGGCGTGCTCGAGGGCGAGGAGGTCTACCAGCTGTTCGACGTGTCCGACGCCGGGCGGTTTGCGGATGGCACCCTCGTCGTCGCCAACGGTGGCTCGAAGGAGCTCAGGTTCTACGATGCGTCGGGTCGGTTCCTCTTCGCGGCTGGTGGCGAGGGTGAGGGCCCGGGCGAGTTCCGCGGAATGGGAAACCTCGCCATCGTGGGTGACTCGGTGCACGCGCACGACTATGCCCTGAGCCGGATCGCGGTGTTCACGAGCGGTGGGGAGTTCGTGCGCTCGTTCCGGGTCGAGCTGCCGGGTGGCGATCCTGCGTGGGTGCTGGACGCGCTACCCGACGGCCGCTGGCTCGTGACCAAGAGCTTCGTGTTCAGTCCGAGCGAAGTGTCGCTCGTGGTGCGCGACACGCTGCCGTACATGCTGATCGATGCCGAGGGGACCTTCCTCGACACGCTGGTAGTCTCCCCCGGGGTGGAGTTCTTCGTGGTCGGCACGGCGCAGAGCGCGTCGGCCTCGAGCCTGGTGTTCGGCCGCAGCACGCAGTACGCCGTGGCCCCCGGTCGCCTGTACGTCGGGGACAGCGACCGCTACGAGATCTTCGGTCTTGCGCCTTCGGGCACGCTCGAGCTGATCGTGCGGTCGGACCGCGAGCCCGTCCCGGTCGGTGCCGCCGAGATCGAGGCGGTGAAGGCGGAGCGGCTGGAGGACGCCCCGAGCGACAACTGGCGCCGGAATCTGGAACGGCTCTTCGCCGACATGCCGATCCCGTCCACGCTGCCGGCGTTCGACGCGCTGGCCGCCGATCCGGCAGGGCATCTCTGGGTGATGGAGGCGAGCGCCCCCACGGACGGTCCTAGGACCTGGAGCGTGTTCGACCGCGACGGCCGCTGGCGTGGCACGGTCGAGACGCCGGCGGGGCTCACCGTGCGCGAGGTCGGGGAGGACCACGTGTTGGGGACGTGGCGGGACGAGTTGGGGGTGGAGCATGTGAGGGTGCACGAGTTGGAGAGGGAGGAGTGAGGAGGGAGGAGGGAGGAGCGCTGGGTGCAGGGCGCGACGCGGACTGCGGACGATGACGTGATACGTGAAAGGTGAAACGTGATACGTAATGTGGGTCTCGTGAGCGTCGGGATGTGCGGGCTGCTGCTCGCGGCCGGCGCGTGCGGCACGGAGGCCGGGGCGGGGGCGGAGTACACGACGGTCGACAGTGCGGGCGTCACGATCGTGACCAGCGTCTCGGGCGCGTGGACGGACGAGACCGCGTGGCGCGTTGCGGCGGAGCCCGCCTTGGACATCGGCGTACTCGACGGCCCCGAAGCGTACCAACTCTTCCAAGTGCGCGATGCCCGGCGGCTGAGCGATGGGCGGATTGTGGTGGCCAACACGGGGACGAACGAGATCCGCTTCTTCGACGAGCAGGGGATCCACGTTGGCTCCGTCGGGCGCCAAGGCAGTGGGCCGGGGGAGTTCGAGGGCCTGGGAGCGGTGTGGTGGTATCCGGGGGATTCGCTGCTGGCGTACGATTTCCGCCTGACGCGCGCCACGGTGTTCGACACGCAGGGCGGCTTTGGCCGATCGTATCGAGTCGTGCCGCCCACGGAGGGCGGGTTTGCGTTCGCAGTCGGTGCCTTCTCCGACGGCAGGCTGATCGTGCGGTCACCCCAGATCTTTCAAGGGGCGCTCAGCGACGGCCCACAGCGGCGGGATGAAGACTACTACACCATCTCGGCGAGCGGCGACTTCGTGGACAGCGTCGGCACGTTCCGCGGTGGGGAACAGTTCATCGAGACGGCGCGAGACGGCGACAGCTTCATGGTGATGGTCATGCAACCGCCATTTGCCAGGACCTCGGCGCTCGCCGTCGGCGGAATGCGATTCTGCTTCGGATCGGGCGACTCGTACGACCTGCGGTGTTTCGCCGCGGACGGTACCCTCCAGCAAGTCCTGCGGCGCAGTGTGCCTCCTCGTCGCGTGACACCTGACGACCTGGAGGGATTCAAGCAACAACGGCTCGCCGATGCCGAGGATGACGCCCAGCGCCGCCGGATCCAGAGTCGACTCGCGGAGATGCCGGTGCCGGAGACGATGCCCCCGTACGACGAGATCGAGCTGGATGCCGGCGGGAACCTCTGGGTGCGCGAGTATGATTGGCGGACCGATTTGCCGCGGCACTGGACGGTGTTCGACGCCGATGGCCGGATGCTGGGTGAGATCACCACGCCGGCCGGCCTCCGCGTGACGCAGATCGGAGAGGACTTCGTGCTGGGCGTGTGGGAAGATGCGTTGGAGGTGCAGCACGTGCGGTTGTACCCGCTGGAGAAGGGTCGGTAGAACCGGTGACGGGTGACGGCCGCGTCACGCGACGCTCGAACGGAGCGGTGCGGTGATCAGCCTCGCGATCCGCCGGCCCGTGGCCGTCACCATGGCCTATCTGGCGGTGGCCCTGCTCGGCGTTGCGGCGTGGCGCAACATCCCGATCGAGCTGTTGCCCGAGACCGAACTGCCACAGCTGCACGTCACTGCGCAGTGGCGTGGCGCTTCACCGGAGGCACTCGAGGCGTTTGTCACCGCTCCGCTCGAGGCTGCCGTACAGCAGGTGCGCGGCGTCGAGCGCATCGAGTCGGTCTCGAGCGAGCGGTACGGTGTCGCGCAGGCCAACATCACGGTGGAGTTCACCCGCGATACCGACATGGACTTCGCCCGGCTCGATCTCTCCGAGCGGCTCGCCGCGCTCGACGAGGAGCTGCCGCCTGAGGTCCCGGCACCCACCATCCAGCCCTACGTGCCCGAGGAGTTCCGCCAGCAGCAGCGGGCGTTCTTGCGTTACACGCTGACGGGTCCCTACACGCTCGAGGCACTCCGGGCGCACGTGGACGACGACGTGGTGCCGGAGCTGCTCCTGGTGGACGGGGTCGCCGGCGTGGAGGTGAGCGGAGGTCGCGACCGGCTGGTGGAGATCTCGCTCAACGAGGAGAAGGTCAACGCGCTCGGCCTCGACGCCGGCCGCGTGTGGCAGAAGATCTCCGAGCTGGAGTACGTGAGCGAGGCCGGCATCGTGGCGGTGGGCGGACTCGAGCGGACGATCGCCATCCGTCACCGCACCGAGTCTGCCGCCGAGATGCGCCAGGCGCCGCTGCTGATCGACCGCGGTCGCATCGTGCGGGTGCGCGACGTCGCCACCGTGCACGACACCTACGAGGAGGCGCAGAGTTACTACCGCATCGACGGGCAGCCCGCCGTGTCGTTCGAGGTGCACAAGGAGGTGGGCGTCAATACGGTGGATCTGGCCGACCGCGTGAAGGCCAGGCTCGAGGGGCTCGCCCCGGTGCACCCGCTGGGTGTGCGCCTCATCCTCGACGAGGACGAGAGCGATGCGATCCGGCTCCAGCTCACCGACTTGCGTTATCGCGCGCTCATCGCCGCGGGCGTGATCTTCCTCGTGCTGCTCGGCTTCCTGCGCTCGTTCCGCTCGGCGGGGATCGTGTTCGCGACGATCGCGTTCTCGATCCTGATCGCCCTCAACCTGATCTACTTCGGCGGGTTCACGCTCAACGTCCTGACCCTGATGGGCCTCGCGATGGGGTTCGGTCTCATCGTGGACAACGCGATCGTCGTGTTGGAGAACATCTACCGCAAGGTGCGTGAGGGCGCCGCGGGCGACGAGGAGGCGCCGAGCTCTGCGGTGGCCGCCGAGCGCGGGGCCCGGCAGGTGGTGCTGCCGATCTTGGCGGCGACCCTCACCACGATCATCGTGTTCATCCCGTTCGTGTACCTCCAGGGCGAGCTGCGCATCTACTACGTGCCGCTGGCCATCGTCGTCGGGCTGAGTCTCGTGGCGAGCCTGTTCGTCGCGTTCACGTTCATTCCGGCGCTGGCGGCGAAGGTGCTGGGCGGCGTGCGCCGCGGTGCCGGGCCCGGCAGCGCAAGGGTCCAGCTACGGTCGCCCATGTACGTGCGCGTGTACGAGTGGTTGCTGGGTGGCACGCTGCGGTTTCCGGTGGTCACGGTGCTCGTCGCGGCGGCGGTGCTCGCCGGTTCCTGGCACTTGTTCGACAAGTACGTGACGCGCGGAGTGCTGTGGCGCTCGTGGTGGGGCCAGCAGACCTACATCGACGTGATCATTCGGCTGCCCAGGGGAGCGGAGCTCGAGCGCACCGACGAGCTGGCGCGGTACTTCGAGACGAAGCTCCGGCAGACGCCCGAGGTGGAGCAGTTCGTCACCCGGGTGCAGCCGCAGTTCGCACGGATCGAGGCGACATTCCCCGATTCGCTCGAGACCACGTGGATCCCAGTTGCCATCAAGGAACAGATGATGGCCTACTCCAACCTGTTCGGCGGGGCGGAGGTGCGCGTGTACGGGTACGGCCCGTCGTTCTACGGCGGCGGCGGGGGTGCACCCAACTACTCGATCAAGATCCTGGGTTTCAACTACGAGACCGTGCGCGACATCGCCGAAGACCTCGGCCGACGGCTCAGGCGCTTCTCGCGGATCCAGGACGTGGACGTCAACTCCGCCGGCGGATGGTACACGCGCGACAAGGCCAGCGAGTTCGTGCTCCGGCTCGACCGTGAGCGGTTGGGACTGCACGGGCTCACGGCACAGGACGTCGTGTACCAGGTGGCTGCGGCGGTGTGGGGGCAGGTACGCCAGGGGAGCATCCGTGTGGCCGGTGAGGAGGTGCGGTTCGACGTCAAGATTGCGGGGAACGAGGATGTGGACGTCCATCAGCTCCAGGAGCTGTTGATCCAGACACCGGCGGGGCAGGGGGTGCGCCTGACGGACGTGGCGGAGCTCAGCGAGCGGGACGTGCTCACGCGCATCGTGCGTGAGAACCAGCAGTACCAGCGGTTCGTGAGCTACGAGTTCCGCGGCCCGACGAAGCTCGGTGATCGCACACGCGACGCCGTGATCGCCGCGACCCGCCTACCTGAAGGCTATGAGATCGAGGGCGAGCAGTCGTGGAACTGGTCCACCGAGGAGCAGGGCCAGCTCGTGCTCGTGCTGGCGGTGTCGCTCGTCCTCGTGTTCATGGTGACGGCGGCGCTGTTCGAGTCGATCCGGCAGCCGTTCTGCGTGCTGCTCACGGTCCCGATGGCCCTCGTGGGCGTCTTCCTGATGTTCTTCTACGCCAAGGCGAGCTTCACGCGTGAGGCGTACATCGGTGTCATCATGATGGGCGGGATCGTGGTCAACAATGCCATCCTGCTGGTGGATCACATCAACTACCTGCGGCGAGTGGTGACGCTTCCCTTCCGCCGGGCGATCCTCCAGGGGACCCTCGAGCGGGTGCGGCCGATCCTCATGACGAGCACGACGACGATCTTCGGGCTCCTCCCACTGGTCCTGCTGAGCGAGTACGCGGACGAGAACATCTGGAACGCATTGGCCTACGCGCTGATCGGCGGGCTCGCCAGCTCGACGCTGTTCGTACTCACCGTGACGCCGGCGCTGTACCTGTTGGTGGAGCGAGGACCGGAGAAGCGGAGGCTGGCGCTGGAGATGGCAGTCAGAGTGAAGAGTGAAGGGTGAAGGGTGAAGGGTGGAGGGAACAGATCCGCCGTACTCTTCACTCTTCAGCTTTCACCCTTCACCCGACCCTCCAGGTCCTCCCTCCCGTGATCAGCGTCCCGATGTCCGCTTCGCGCGACGGTCTCGCCCCCGCCGCCGCCGCCTGCTCGAGTACCGCGCCCTCGTAGCTCGGCTGCGGATCGCGGTAGAGCACGCCCAACGCGACCGGGAACTCGGGCGGCTCCATCTGTGCGAGGAGCATTGCGAGGCTCCGGTTGCGCTCGTCGTGCACCAACAAGTCGCTCTCCGCGACGCCGTCGCCGCCCACGTCGACGATCTCGAGCTCGAGCCTGCCCGGTTTGAGTCGCAAGCCGCGGCTGCGGTCACGGCCGAAGATGAGCGGCTTGCCGTGAGCCACGAGCAGCTGCGCGTCGGGCGCCACGGCTCTGTCGGTGAACGCGGCGTGGGCGCCGTCGTTGAATACGACGCAGTTCTGGTACACCTCGACGAACGACGCTCCCACATGGGCGTGCGCCTGCTTGAGCGTCTCCACCAGATGGGGCAATTGCGTGTCCACCGTGCGCGCCACGAATCGCGCGCGCGCGCCCAATGCGACCATCGCCGGGAGCACCGGCGATTCGACCGAGCCCAGCGGTGTCGACGGCGAGCGCGTGCCAAGCTTCGAGGTGGGCGAGTACTGGCCCTTGGTCAGCCCGTAGATCTCGTTGTTGAACAGGATGATCTGGAGATCGACGTTGCGGCGCAGCACGTGCAGCATGTGGTTGCCGCCGATGCTGAGCCCGTCGCCGTCGCCCGTGATCACCCACACGTCGAGATCGGGATTCGCGAGCTTGATCCCCGTGGCGAACGTCGGTGCCCGGCCGTGAATCGTGTGGAAGCCGTACGTCGACACGTAGTACGGGAATCGCGCGGCGCAGCCGATCCCCGACACGAACACCGTGCGGTCGGGCGGCGTGCCGATCTCGGCCAGCGCCTTCTGCACGCCCTTGAGGATCGCGTAATCGCCGCAGCCCGGGCACCAGCGCACGTCCTGGTCGGAGGCGAAGTGCTTTGGTGTGAGCTGGACCAGCGCAGTCGAGTCGATCATGTCAGCCCTCCAGCCGCGAGCGCGCGGCCTCGACGAGCTCGGCGACCTTGAACGGCTTGCCGGTCACCTTGTTCAGACCCTCCGCGGGCACCAGATACGTGCTGCGCAGCAGCTGCACGAGCTGGCCTGCGTTCATCTCCGGAACGATCACGTGACGGAATCCGCGGAGGATCTCGCCAAGGTTGCATGGGAACGGATGCAGGTAGCGCACGTGGACGTGCGACACCGTGTGCCCGTCGGCGCGGAGCTGCTTCACCGCCTGATGGATCGGGCCGAAGGTCGAGCCCCAACCGACGATCAGCAGATCGCCCGCCGGCGAGCCGGCCTGCATTTCCTGCTTGGGGATGTCGTCAGCGATGCCGGCGACCTTCAGGAGCCGGGCGTCCGTCATCCGCTGATGGTTGTCGGGGTCGTACGAGATGTGCCCCGACCCGGAGTCGCGCTCGAGCCCCCCGATGCGGTGCGCGAGCCCGGGCGTGCCTGGGATGGCCCACGGCCGCGCCAGCGTGCCGGAATCACGCGCGAACGGATGGAAGCTCTCCGGGTCGGTGCGGAAACGCACCGGGAAGCTCGGCAGATCTGCAGGATCGGGGATGAGCCACGGCTCCGCAGCGTTTGCCAGGTAGCCGTCGATCAACAGCATGACGGGCGTCATGTACTTCACGGCAAGCCGCACGGCCTCGATGGCGACCTCGTATCCGTCAGCCGGCGTGGCCGCCGCAAGCACGGGCATCGGCGCGTCGCCATTGCGGCCATAGACGGCCTGAAACAGGTCCGACTGCTCCGCTTTGGTGGGCATGCCGGTGGACGGGCCGGCGCGCTGGCTGTTCACGACGACGAGCGGCAACTCGGTGGCGATCGCGAGCCCCAGGGCCTCCGTCTTGAGCGCGATCCCGGGTCCGGAGCTGGAGGTGACCCCCAGCGCCCCGGCGTACGACGCGCCGATCGCGGCACACACGGCGGCGATCTCGTCTTCCGCCTGGAACGTCACGACGCCGTACTCCTTGAGCTTTGCCATCACGTGCAGCAGCGGGCTGGCAGGGGTGATCGGATACGTTCCGAGCACCATGCGATCGAGTCCCGCCGCTCGGGCGCCCGCCACGAGGCCCCACGCGGTGGTCTCCGTTCCGGTCACGGTGCGGTAGAGCCCAGGGGGCACGTCGGACTTCGCCACCGTGTAGCCCACGACGTCAGAGGGCATCTCGACCGTCTCGCCGAAGGCGTGTCCGGCGTTCAATGCGGCGATGTTGGCTTGGGCCAGTTCAGGGGTCTTCGCGAACTTCCGCGCGAGCCAGTCGGCGGTGGCCTGCCGGTCCTGGCCGAACATCCACAGCATGAGGCCGAGGGTCCACATGTTGCGGCTCCTGAGCGCGTCCTTCTGCGATAGCGCGAAGGGCTCCAGCGCCTCGAGCGTGCGGCGCGAGATGTCGAGCCTGAGCACCTGATACGGGGCGAGCGTGTCGTCCTCGAGCGGGTTGGTGGTGAATCCCGCCTTGTCGAGATTGCGCTTGCTAAACGCGCTGGTGTCGACCAGCACGAGCCCGCCAATGCGGATGTCGCGCACGTTCACCTTGAGTGCCGCGGGATTGAGCGCCACCAGCACGTCCGGCTCGTCCCCCGCGGTCACGATCTCGCCGCCGAAGTGGATCTGGAAGGCGGAGACGCCGTAAGTCGTACCGGCAGGAGCGCGGATCTCGGCGGGGTAGTCCGGGAAGGTCGCGATGTCGCTGCCCGCGAGCGCCGCCTCGAGCGTGAACTGGCTGCCGGTCAGCTGCATCCCGTCGCCGGAGTCTCCGGCAAACCGGATGACGACGGAATCGCGCACCTCGCGGGCGAGCACCCCGCGGGCATCCGGTGCACTGGGTCGGTCGGAAATGTTCATGGGCGGTCCGTCCATTCGCATACGGCCTGCCCCCTGAGGGCGACGGCGGAGCCGAAGGGTGGCGCAGTAGTAATCCTGAACGTCTTTGTGCTATTTAGTAGCATCCGGTCTCCATAGCCAGTCCACCACCTGCCGAGCGGCAGGGAGCCGGCGGTGGCTCGGTACCGGACCGATGGATATCTTGAGCGCCGGCACCACACCACGAATCTACGCTCATCTCATGGAGCTGCTCATGCCTGCGAAGAACGTCATCAGTGGGATCAACGATCAAGTCGGCATGGAGTTCGGGGCGGCATACCTCTATCTGTCGATGTCCGCCTACTTCGCCGACGAGAACCTGCCCGGCTTCGCCGCCTGGATGCGCACGCAGTACGAGGAGGAAATGAGCCACGCCCTGCGGCTGTTCGACTTTCTCATCGATGCCGGTGAGAAGCCCGAGTTGCTGCAGATCGCGAAGCCGGCGACGACCTTCAAGAGTCCGCTGGATGTGATGAAGAAGGCGCTGGCCCACGAGCGGAAAGTCACGGCCTCGATCACGAAGCTGTACGAGATGGCGATGAAGGAGAAGAACTACCCGGCGCAACTGATGCTCCAGTGGTTCATCCAGGAGCAGCAGGAGGAGGAGCGCTCGGCGAGCGACATCATCGCGAAGCTGGAACTGGCCGGTGACGGCGGCCCCGCGATGCTGATGATGGACCGCGAGATGGGGAGCAGGCGCCCGGCCGAGTAGGCTCTGCGCCAAAGTGTGCACGCGGCCCGTGCCGGATCTCCGGCACGGGCCGCGTGTCGTTGGCGCTTAACATGTGCTCGACCACGGCGTCAAACCTATCGACGACGCCGGTTTCCGCCGGATGCGAGTATGACAACGCGAGGAGTACCCGATGAAGGCTTTGCACTCTCTGATCGGCGCGATCGCCGTCCTGGCGACCGCCGCCGGCCTTGCCGGGGCCCAGGAAGAGCCGCAACCCGAGCCCACCGCGCCCCGCGCCCGGGCGCGCATCCACGAGCCAGGCACTGGACTCAAGGAAGGAGTGACACCCCGTCAGCTGCGAGCGGGAGGGCGCGGCCAGTTCGAGGGGGGCGGTTTCGGGCCTGCGGTGCTGCTCAGGCAGCGTGACTTCCTGAACCTCAGCGACGAGCAGGTCGCCCAGTTGGAGCAGCTCGAGTCGGCGGTACGCGCGGACCAGGACGAGGCGCGCGAGGTGTTCCGGGAGCGGCAGGACCAGCTGCGTGCGGCGTGGCGGGCCGACGTGCCCGATCCGGAGCTCATCCGGCAGAAGACCGCTGACCTCCTACAGGTGCGCCAGCAGGTGGAGCTGACGCGCGTGGAGACGGCGGCGAAGGCCAAAGCACTGCTGAGCAATGAGCAGCTCGGCAAAGTGCGCGGCTTCCAGGAGGGAATGCGACGCGGTGGCAGGATGAGCGGCGATCGTGCGGGTCATGGCATGCACCGAGGAAGCCGATCAGCGCCCGCTCGCATGCGCGCGAACCGCCGCTACTGACAGACTCTCCACCCCTCGGGCCTCGAGCGCCGTCCCGGGTCATCAACGGGACGGCGCTCCTGTTTCGTTCCGGGCAGGACTGCGGTTCGTGGGATAGATTCTCCGAGGAGCGCCCGCTGCACGCAGGGCGCACAATCGTGGACAGCCCGCGTGCAGGGATCGACGATGGACAGGATCGAGGTCACCTACCGGATTCGACCGACGCCGGGAGACATGCCCGACGCGTATGCGCAGCGCCTCGCGCGCGAGCAGACGGTCGAGCTGCCCGACGGCACGTATCCGGCCCGATTGGAGAGGATCAGTGTCGGGGCGGTCGAGTCGGTCACGGCTGCGGGTGCGGGGCTCTGGGACGTCGTCATCACCTATGCGAGCTGGCTCGCGGACGGCGTCCCGCAGCTCCTCAATCTGGCCTTCGGCAACGCCTCTCTGCTCGGTACGGTGCAACTGCGCGACGTCCGCGTCCCGAGTGGATTCGCCCGCGGCGTGACCGGGCCGCACTTCGGTATCGCAGGACTGCGTCGTCTGATCGATCGTGCCGGACCGATACTCCTGTCGGCCGCGAAACCAATTGGACTCGACTCCCATGAGTTGGCGTCGCGATGCGCCGCCCTCGCACGTGGCGGCATTGATCTGATCAAGGACGATCACGGTCTCTCGAACCAGCACTCGGCACCGTTCGACGAACGGGTCGCGCGGTGTGTCGACGCCGTCGAGCAGGCGAACCGCGAGACGCACGGACGGGCCTTGTTCCTACCCAACGTCACGGCACCGCTCGACGAGATGCGAGGGCGGATGCAGCGCGCGCGGGAGTTGGGGTGCCGAGCCGTCGTGGTGAGTCCGTTTCTCGCAGGTCTCGACACCGTGCGGTGGTTGGCCCAAACTGGAGAGGTGGCAGTCGTTACTCACCCCGCATTCGGCGCGGCCGCGTCAGTGCCGGGCCAAGGCGTGGCGCCGCGATTCCTGTTCGGTTCTTTGCTCAGGCTGCTCGGCGCCGACGGTGCGATCGTGATCGGAGCGGAAGGCCGCTTTCCAGTGGCCGAATCGGACGCGCGCGACATTGTCGAGGCACTGAAGGAAGAGCGGGGCTCCGTGCTTCCCAGCCTGCCGATTCTCGGCGGTGGCGTGGATGTGGCCCAGGCACCGCGCTGGGCCGCTGAGTACGGGCCGGATGTCGGTCTGCTCGTCGGGAGCAGCCTCTACGAACAGGGCGATTTGGAGGCGGCCGCCCGTCGCCTGGTGTCGGCAGTCCGGCGGGAGACTGGCGGAGGGACGGCGTGAAGGTTATTCGATCTGATGGGTTTCGCTGGCACGAGGTAGCGGAGCGCGCGTACACGAGTGATGACGACAGCCATTCCGGCGTGACGCGGCACCACTTACTCGGTGGGAAGCCAGACGAGGCGGCGCTCCAGTTCGAAACGCGTTACTTCGAGGTCGCCCCCGGGGGCCACACGGCGCTGGAACGGCATCAGCACCCGCACGCCGTCGTCGTCATACGGGGCAGTGGATCGCTTGTGGGCGGCGACGCGTGCGTCGGCATTCGGGCATTCGATTGCGTCTACGTGGCGCCCGACGACGTGCACCAATTCAAGGCGGATCGCGGAGAACCGCTCGGCTTCCTCTGCGTGGTCGATCGGCAGCGGGATCGGCCCATCCTCGTCCCGACATGAGTGTGGTCCGGATAGCCACTGTTGGGAGGGCAGCTATTGGTGTTGCGGCGACGCAACGGCGATGATCCGTTGGCTGGCTGCGGCTCCGGGGCATCTGCGGAACTACTTGCCATCTGGGGGTTTACCGTGATAGAGCCCGAGGTGGTTCCCAGCATGAGTGTGTGCCGGATGGCACAGGTGTTGCCGGAAAATGAAGCTTCTCCAGCCATGACCGAGTCCGTGCGACCAGGGGCATATCGGTGACGCGAGTTGCGACTGCGATAGACCATCCAGAACACCGGGCACGACACACGACGGCCATCGCGCGCGCAGTCCGGGCAGGGCTGGTGCTCGCCTCGTCGGTCGTGCTCGGCACCTGCCAGGTCGATGAGCTGGTCGGTCCCGACGCTCCAGGATCGCTCACGGTCTCGGTGAGCGCGATTGTCGATTCGGCCGCTGTCGGCAGTAGAGCGACCCGCGGAGTGACGGTTCAGCTCGGGAGTACCGGACCGGGTGCGCTCAACTGGACGGCGACCCTGGCGCAGGGGAGCCCATGGCTCACGCTCGGTTCCTCCAGTGGCAGCGCGCCGACGTCCGTGACCGTGACGCTCGATCCCGCAGGACTGTCCGCTGGCACGCATCGCGATACGATCGTGTTCACGGCGGCTGGAGGGGCGTCCGCGACGCGCCTCCCGGTCACGCTCTCAGTCTATCCCTGCCGCGTCACGCCGATCACCGCGGGCGAGACCCTCATCGATTCGCTCACCACGTCGGCCTGCGGTGCTCCCCACGCCATCGGACGGTTTGCGCAGCTCTACGGGTTCTCTGCCGAGGCCGGTGACTCGGTCACGATCGTTCTTGCGTCGTCGGTTTTCGACGCGTTCGTGGTCGTTGATTCCTCCGAGTCGGGCACTGGTATCCCGCTGGCGCAGGAAGACAACTGTCGGGGTGTGATCGGCGATGCATGCCTGCCGTATTTGCTGCTGCCCGACGGCGGCGAGTACGTCGTCGAGGTCACGTCCTCGACCGCGGGCGCAACAGGTGCCTACTCGCTCTCCTTCACCGTTCCGAGGCTGCCGGACACCCCGGCCCAGGCGGCCCAACGGAGGCTCGCGAGTGGCATCGCCATCCCGGTGGGTGAGGCCGTGCCTGACCCGGGTGTGGTGCTTGCGGCCATCGTGAGCGATTCGGACGGCGACAGCGTTCGACTAGAGGTTGAGGTGCAGCCGGTGGGGACGGCGTTCTCCGACTCCCCGACGCATGTCGGCGATCCCGTCGGGAGTGGGGAAGAGGCAACCGTCACAGCGAGCCCCTTGCCGGACGACACGGAGTACCACTGGCAGTTCCGCGCACGAGACGGTACGGGCCGAGCGAGCGATTGGGCCGCATATGGTGGTAATGCGGAAGGCGCAGCCGACTTTCGCCTCGCCGTGTCCGAGGCACCGTCGGCGCCGGCGTCACTCGCCCAGTTCCGCAGTGACGGCTCGACGCCGGTGGCGACGGGCTCCACGGTTCCCGAGCGCAGTCTCGTCTTCACAGGCGTTGTGGAAGACGTCGATGTCGGGGACGCCCTGCGGCTCGAGGTCGAGGTCCAGCCTGTCGGCCAGCCATTCACCGGCATGCCGACGGGTTCGAGCGTTGCGGTGAGCAGCGGGCAGACAGCCGCTGCGACGATCGCGGGACTCCCGGATGACGTGGCGTATCACTGGCAGGCGCGGACGACGGATCAGGCGGGGCGCTCGAGCACGTGGGTCGCTTTTGGCGCGAACGACGAAACGGAGCCGGACTTTGCCGTTGCCGTTCCAGCGACGCGGCTCGCATTCGGGACGCAGCCAAGCACCACGGCAGCGGGCACCACGATCTCCCCGGCGGTGACGGTCCAGGCCTTCGAAGCCTCCGGCCAGCTCGATACAGCGTACGGTGGATCGGTCACGGTTGCGTTGGCCCCCGGGACCGGGGACGGCGGTGCCACTCTCTCGGGCACGACGACCGTGGCGGCCACCTCGGGTGTGGCGACGTTTGCGTCACTTGCGATCGACAACGCAGCGACGGCGTACCGACTGCAGGCGACGAGCGCCGGGCTTACGAGCGCCACGAGCGATCCGTTCGATGTGATCGCCGGGGGCGCGGCGCGCCTGGTCTTCACGGTGCAGCCCGCTAACGCCGTGGCCGGAGGCACGATCCAGCCGGCTGTCGAGGTCACGGCCCTCGATGCGCAAGGGAACGTTGCCCTCGGTTTCGCGGGCAGCGTATCGCTGCAGATCACGAGCGGCACTGGCGCGCCCGGGGCGAGCCTCTCGGGGACGACGTCGGTGAGCGTGACCGCTTCCAACGGCGTCGCAGCGTTCTCCACGCTGTCGATCGACCTCGCGGCAGCGGGCTATGCGCTGACGGCCTCGAGCGCCGATTTCGCTTCCGTGACCAGTGCCGCCTTCGACGTTGCGCCCGGCCCAGCGGTGGCCGCCGGCTCCGGCGCGACGGTGCCGAACGGCGTGGCCGGCAGCCCGACCACCATTGTCATTGTCGTGCGCGACGCGGCGGGCAACAGGGTACCGGGACAGGAGGGTGCCCTCGCGGTTTCGATTGCCGGCACGAACTCCGGCGCTGCCGTCTCGGCGATCACACAAGATCCGACGGACACCACGTACGCGGCCAGCTACGTCCCCAGCCTGACCGGGTCCGACCTCGTCGCGGTGACGCTGGGCGGCGCAGCGCTTGCCGGCTCCCCGTATGCGAGCGCCGTCACGGCGGGAGGGGCGAGTGCCGCGAACTCGAGCGCGACCGTGCCGGCGACGGGCACGGCCGGCTTGGCGACGCCGATTGTCATCACGGTGCGGGACGCGAATGACAACCCGGTGGCGGGGCAAGCGGCGAACCTGGTGGTGAGTGTGACGGGCGCGAACACCCTGACGGCGCCGCAGCCGACGGACAACGGGGACGGGACGTACACGACGAGCTACACGCCGACGGTGGCGGGGACCGACAACGTCGCGATCACGCTGAGCGGGACACCGATCAGCGGGAGCCCGTACACGAGCGTGGTGGGTGCCGGTCCACCGAGCCCGTCGACCACGACGGCGAGCGTGCCGGCGACGGGTGCGGCAGGGAGTCCGACCACCATTACCATCACGGTTCGGGACCAGAACGACAACGTGGTGACGGGGCAAGCGGCGAATCTGGTGGTGAGCGTGACGGGGGCGAACACGGTGACGGCGCCGCAGCCGACGGATAACGGAGACGGGACGTACACGACGAGCTACACGCCGACCGTGGTGGGGGCGGACGACGTCGCCATCACGCTGAGCGGCAGCCCGATCAGCGGCAGCCCGTACAGCAGCACCATCACTGCGGGCGGTGCAAGCCCGGCCAACTCGAGCGCCACGGTGCCGGACGGTGCAGCTGGTGCGGCGACGCCGATCGTGATCACGGTGCGGGACGACGGTAACAATCCGGTGGTGGGCCAGGCGGCGAATCTGATGGTGAGCGTGACGGGAGCGAACACGGTGACGGCGCCGCAGCCGACGGACAACGGGGACGGGACGTACACGACGAGTTACACGCCGACGGTGGCAGGGACGGACAATGTCGCGATCACGCTGAGCGGGACCGCGATCAACGGGAGCCCGTATGCCAGCACCGTTGCTGCCGGATCGCCGGTGGAGATCGCCGTCAGTGCCGGCAACGACCAGTTGGCCGTCGCCGGAACGATGGTCCCGATCCCACCGTCAGTGCGCGTCACGGACCAGTACGGCAACGGAGTCCCTGCCGTGCCGGTGACCTTTGGCGTGACGGCCGGTGGTGGCACGATCGACCCGACGACACCCGTGCCGACCGACGGGACCGGCGTTGCAGCCGTGACGTCATGGACGTTGGGTACCGAAACGGGAACGAACACGCTCGTCGCCACGACCGAGCTGAGTCTCTCCGGGGAGCCGGTGTCGTTCACGGCGACGGCCACTGCGGGTACTGCGGGTAGGCTGTTCTTGCTGACGGCCCCGTCGACGATTGCGGAGAGCGGTATCCCATTCGACCAGCAGCCAGTGATCCAGCTGCAAGACGAGAACGGCAATGACGTGACGACGGCCGGAGTCGCGGTGCAGGCCGGCATCGCTTCCGGAACCGGTGGCAGCCTCATCGGCGGCCGGATCGTGTCGACGAACGCGTCCGGCCAAGCCGTCTTCACTGATCTCGCCATCAGCGGAGCGGTGGGTTCTTACACGCTTTCCTTCAGCGCGACGGATGTCACTGGCACGTCCTCTCCGGCGATCACCTTGAACCCCGGCCCGGCGTCGAAGCTCGCGATTGCCACGCAACCGTCCTCGGTCGCCCAGAGTGGGGTGCCGTTCGCGCAACAGCCGGTGATCGAGGTGCAGGACGACGCCGGCAATCTGGTGGACGTGTCGGCCGCCGCCGTTCAGGCAATACTCTCACCGGACCTGCCGGAAGATGAGCTTGGCGGTACGACAGCCGTCTCGACCGTGGCGGGTGTCGCAACGTTCACGAACCTGTCGATCGCCATGCCCGCTGGGACGCGGACCCTGTACTTCACTTCTCCAGGACTGACCTCCACCTCCCCGTCGACGCCGATCTACGTTGGGCCTGGATTACCGGTAGCTGCGAATTCGACGGCGCTGGTTCCGGGAACGGGTACCGCCGGCACGGCGAGTAGCATCGTGATCACCGTCAGAGACTTGAGCGGGAACAAGGTCCCGGATCAGGCAGGAAGCCTCGCGGTTGCGATCGGCGGGGCCAATGCCGGGACGACGCCGAGCGCCATCACGCAGGCGGCCGACACCACCTATCGGACGAGCTACACGCCGACGGTAGCGGGAACGGACAACGTCACGATCACGCTGAGCGGAAGCGCGATCAGCGGGAGCCCGTTTGCGAGTGTGGTGAGTGCGGGGCTGGCGAGTGCGGCCAACACGACGGCGAGTGTGCCGGCGACGGGGACAGCAGGGGTGGCGACGGGCATCGTGATCACGGCTCGCGACGCGAACGGGAACCTGGTCACAGGGCAGTCGGCGAACCTGGCGGTGCGCGTCTCGGGAGCGAACACGGTGACGGCGCCGCAGCCGACCGACAACGGGGACGGGACGTA
>Ga0209536_100002159_pt1 | contig 31980 bp, 31 predicted proteins | sample DeeMarSeWOR28_12_FD_187461 | JGI IMG/M metagenome (GOLD analysis project Ga0209536, IMG submission 187461) | Marine sediment microbial communities from White Oak River estuary, North Carolina - WOR-2-8_12 (SPAdes) (version 2) | ecosystem: Environmental > Aquatic > Marine > Intertidal zone >... | reverse complement strand
TATATACCGTCCCTCGGCGCACGCCCGGCTTCTCCACTGGGCACCTAGCTCACTCGTAGACCGTGGCAAAACATGCTGCCACGCATCCCCTACGTTCGTAGGGTAGCCAGCAGCCGGCGTGGCCGAAGTAACAGGTCCAATGCACTGCCGATGTCTGGCACCACCACGTCTGCTGCTGTCAGGCAGGCTACTGCAAGGCCTTCGCCTCCGAGCACGGCGATGCCGAAAGCCGCTTCACGCAACATAGCTGCATCGTTGGCGCCGTTGCCAATGGCGATCACTCGGCGCGCGCCGAGTTCCCGCACCAGCCCTCCTTTTTGTGCAGCCTCATCTCCTGGCTGAAGACGGCGCACTGCTGTTCCCAGGCCGGATGCCAAAACCGCCAGAGTGCCCTGTGTATCGGCGCTTACCAACCAGATCTCAAGAGACTCCCTAAGCCTGGCCAAACGGTCCTCCACGCCGGTAACCAGCTTTCCGTCCAGAGCAATGGTTCCATTCACGTCGAGGACAAGGTAATACAGCTCTAGCACACCACGCGGAGGGATGCTCATTTCCAACATAATTTCTCCAATACCTCACTTCTTGTGCGGCAAAGGGCAGACTTGTACCCAAGCACATTATATGGCAGTAGGTGGACAAAGCAAGGGGATGGCCCGCCTCGGCCTCCCGAAAGCCGTTCCGATCAAGGCTCGCCCCCATTTCCATAACTAGCTTAAAATCGCGCCGTCGAAGCTCGATTTTAAGGTCTACCCCCTTGTCAACTGGGAAGAGATTTGGTAGAATGGGACGCGACCATTCAACAGGCGAAAGGGACATAGACTCATAGCAGAGGCTTGGTCTGCCGTTCGAGGACTACGGCAACCAGCCTAAGGGTCTCCCACAGGCGCATAGTCGTTCGCGGTTCCTCCACCGCTTCTTCTCATCGAGTTTACGGTGTGCGCCCCCTGCCTTCCGTCTCTTACTTCGTGGTCACAGAAGGTTGTGTTGTTCAATAAGCTCAAATTAAATAGAAGCACGTGTGAGCTGAGAAAGGGTAACCTGATAGTTACGTCTACTCGGGTGGATTTCTATTCCCTTTTTGGTACATAGCCGTGCGTGTTGCGGGCTTGACTCAGGTACCTTACAATCTCAACGAGATGGCGGACCTATGAAACAAAAGGAATCTTCTTTGATGAAACCGGACAAGGTTTGGCAGGCAGCTTTAGGCGAACTGCAACTCCAAATGACGAAAGCCACGTTCGATACCTGGGTGAAGCAAACTCACGTCGTGGCCTACGAAGATGGAACATTTATTATCGGGGTGCAGAACGGATTCGCCAAGGACTGGTTAGAAAACCGCCTACGTGGGACAATTCAGCAAACTCTGACAAATATCGTCAATCGTACGGTAGAAGTCCGTTTCGTGGTTCAGTCGCCATCCGCCTCGGCAAGGGAAAAGGAGGCCGTGCCTCTCCTTCAGGCCAATGAAACACCCTCTGCAGAAGGGCAGATCAATGGGCGGCTCACCTTCGCACTGAACCCCAAATACACCTTCGAGCAATTCATTATCGGAAGTTCTAATCGTCTGGCTCACGCTGCGTCGTTAGCGGTTGCGGAGAATCCGGCCGCGGCTTACAACCCTCTATTTCTCTATGGCGGAGTGGGACTGGGCAAGACTCACCTTCTGCAGGCAATCGCCAATTACGCAGTTGAACGCGGATGTCTTGTTCTCTATGTCACCTCAGAGACTTTCACTAATGACTTGATAAATGCCATTCGAAACAAGGCAACCGAAGATTTCCGGGAACGGTATCGAAACGCCGACTTCCTGCTAGTCGACGACATTCAGTTTATTGCTGGTAAGGAGAGCACGCAGGAAGAGTTTTTCCACACGTTTAACGCGCTCCACTCCACAGGCCGGCAAATTGTGATGTCCAGCGACCGTCCCCCTCAAGCTATTCCTACCCTTGAGGAGCGGTTGGCCTCTCGCTTTGAATGGGGTCTGATCGCCGACGTTCAGCCTCCCGACTTGGAAACCCGTATCGCCATTCTTCGCTTTAAGGCCGAAGATCGCCACGCGCGTGTTCCCGGCGAAGTCATGGAATTCATTGCCCGACGAATGCAGAGCAACATCCGCGAACTGGAGGGGGGACTTAACCGCGTGCTGGCCTATGCATCGTTTATGCGTATGTCAGTCACCTTGGACCTGGCCCGCCAGGCGTTAGACAACCTGGTAGCTAAGCAAGAGAAACTCACCCTTGAAGCTATCCTACTTGCAGTTGCTCGCCACTACAGGATAAGCGAGGAAGTCTTGATTGGCCGGAGCCGACGCAAAGAAGTCGCCCAGGCACGCCAAGTGGTGATGTACCTGGCGAGAGAAGAGATGAACGCCTCATTGCCCAAGATTGGCCGGTCACTCGGGGGACGCGATCATACGACTGTGATGCATGGAATCGACAAGATCGCTTCCCTAATCGAGGCCGACGATGCCTTGCGCCGGGACATCATGGCAGTTCGAGGACAACTCTATCGGGAAGAAGTCCCGGCGTAAGCGGCCACATTACCTCCTAAAGAAGTGCTGTCTGTTAGCCCTCGGAGTGTGGATAACCCCCCATGTATCTGTGGATAACCCGGCAGATGTGTGGATAACCCCAGCATGGCGGCCGATCGAAACCCTCCCTCGGGATGTGAGACACTAGATATAGGGGGTCATCTGGAACTCCCCCCAACGTCTCGATTTACAACAATTGAAGACCCGGTAACACCGGATATTATCCCCCAGACGGTACACAGGTTCCCCACACCCCCGAAACTAATCGAGGCACAACAACTTGGGTAGTAGGAAACCCGATAACCCAACCAATAGGGGGTAGAGGGAATAGCCAAGCTTAAAATCAACATACCCACAGAGCCTATTACTACAACTAAAAAACATGAAGATTAAGAATGTTCCAAATGGACAAATCATGTATTCACATTGGGGAAAAACTATATGAGTCAGCTTAAGTCAGTTGCCATATCAGCTTATGTTGACTCGAAGGAATCATACGTATTCTGATTTACACTCACTCTTCAGGTAGTCGCTACTTTGTGCTGGTTTGTACCTTTTCCTGATATCCCGTATAATGGCATTCAGGCTCTCCGGCAATTAGGGCAAAGGCTGAGAAATCAACCTGGTTAGAGTGCATCAAGTCTTAATTAGAGGAATCTGATATTTCCTCTTCACTTAGCCTCCATCTTTCAGGTGTGGTCGATGTCTTCCGCTACCGCGTACCTTGCGCCAATACCTCTCTTTTCGAAGCTGTCTGCAGATGAGTTAGCTGTGATCGCTGCACGGCTTAAGCATCAGTCGTTTCCGATGGGTGAGGTGATATTCAAGCAAGGGGAGCAGGGGGACGCCATGTTTATAATTAGATCGGGTCGTGTGAGAATCTACAGCCAGGACGAGGGGGGCCAGGAGCTGACACTGAACGTGTACGAGGGAGGAGACTTTTTCGGCGAATTCTCTATCATTGATGGTGAGCCCCGATCAGCGAGTGCCGAGGCGGTTGAAGCAACCGAGGCGATGGTCTTACGCAGTCAGGATCTGATTTCTATTCTGGATGATCATCCCGATATTGCCATCAGCTTGATGCGGGGGCTGGTGTCCCGGTTGAGATATACGACTGAATATGCCGAAGACCTGGCTTTCCTCAGCGTGAATGGTCGCGTTGCCAGCCGGTTGTTGGAACTTATGGAGCGCCATGGTGTGCCATGCGAGGCAGGTGTCGAGATTGGGATTCCGATTAGTGTCCCGGGGTTGGCTGGCTTGACTGTGGCTCCCCCTGAAATTGTTCAGCGCATTCTGGACTTCTACGAGTTGGGTGGAATTCTGGCGAGGGACGGCGAACGGCTCACGGTACGGGATCCATCTCTACTGCGCGAGCGGGTAGAGATGTACCGGCGGAGGCAATTAGCGTGAGACTATGTTTCACGTGAAACATTGGGGAACGCACATTGGCCGACATATGTGACTACGAAGGCAGTCGCTATCGGTATGACTTCTGGGAGGGGCAGGGACGTGAGTATGAGAATCTGGCTGAACGCATTGCGCTGCGCTCCTTGCTCCCTCCCGCAGGGGATGTTCTAATCGAGATCGGTGCGGGCTACGGCCGACTGGCTGACCTCTACGATGGTTATCAGCGTGTGGTATTACTTGATTACGCCCGTACGCAATTGCAGGAGGCGAAAAACTACCTGCCGAATCCCGATCGATATATACTCGTTGTCGGCGATGTGTATAGATTGCCCTTTGTGCATGACCTGTTTGACGCGCTCGCGATGGTGCGCGTGATGCATCACCTGGCCGACGTGCCGGGCGCCTTAGCTGAATTGTGGCGTGTGATGCGCCCAGAAGGCGTTGTCGTTCTGGAGCATGCCAGCAAACGACATCTCAAGTCGCTTGCGCGTTGGCTCTTGCGTCGCCAAGCTTGGAACCCCTTCGATCCACAGCCTGTCGAGTTTGTCGCGCTGAATTTTGACTATCACCCCACCTGGATGCGCCAGCAATTGACCTCGGCCGGCTTTCGGGTGGACAAGATACGCAGCGTGTCGCACTTCCGTATACCGTTGCTCAAGAGGCTGGTGCCGGCTCGCTGGTTGGCCGCTGCGGATGGCCTGGTCCAACCTACCGGCCAGTGGTGGCAGTTTACTCCCAGTGTCTTCGCTCGGGCCCAGACTCAAAAACCAGCATCTGGGCCGCCGGATGGTTTCTTCTGCTGCCCTGTATGTCACAATATGAATTTGTCTCCTCAGAAGGCCACCTTGGTGTGTGGCGAGTGCGGACGCCACTGGCGCACCGACGGCGGTATCTACGATTTCAAGACTCCACTTTCTTCTTCCTAAGTCCCCAATACATTGATACCACTGGAAACTGTGATGTAGAGGCAAGCAGAGTCATTTGCTGCTTCTGCGGTAAGGCTATGCGGGGCCGGCTGGGCCCGAAATAGAGTTAAGAAATTGGGGCCAACTAACCATAAAATTGGGTCTTGTCAAAATCCAAGAATTATGTTATGATAAGTACTGTATTATGGTAAAGCTGGCTGCTATAGGCTGAGAGTCTGTGCAGGTGAAAAGGCAAAGGCCGGGGGCAGACAGTGTTACATTGACAAGGCCTGTATTTGTTTTTCTGGAGAAGGAGGCATCCGATGAATTCTTGGACTGGAACGCGGGGTCGGCAACTTGTGGCATTGATGCTGATAACGGCCGTGTTGGTGCTGGGCAGCGTGTTCGTAGCTTACGCCGATTCGACAAGCCGGCAGCCCTCGGCGGTTATGCTTGCCCAAGGGGATGAGACGCCCATGGCGACCTTGTCGGCAAGCACGCAAGGCGCTGAGGCGGCCGTCGTAGGGAGCACCGAAGTCCCGACGCCCACGCTCACACCCACATTCACACCGCCGCCGCAGCCGGTGTGTACACCTCCGCCCTGCCAACCTGGCGAGGTGTATTACTGCCCGGGCGAATGCCCCGGAGGCTGCGGTACTCAGTGCGTGCGCCCTACCGAACAACACCCCGGTGGCCCTACTGGCGTGAGAAACGTCATCATGAATGGAGGGTTCGAACTGGGTTTTGTGGAGGGAGTAGGGGTGGCAAATGGCTGGGAGCGTTTCCAGAACGGGAACGTCCACGCTGGCTGGTACGACGATAGTTGGGACAAGGTGGTGTATGAGGGAGAGCATGCTCAGCTCATGGAACTAAAGGATGCTCATGAGCACGACCGATACGTGGGTATCTTCCAGAAAGTGCATGTTGCCCCCAACGCTGAGTACAACTTAACCATGTACGGACTGGTCCGCTCAGACTCGGGGTCTGCCGAAGCGTCCGATTACGGTTTTCAAATGCAGTACGGTATCGACTACATGGGGGGCACCGACTGGCAGTCTCCAAACATTGAGTGGGTTACCCTACCTTGGGAAGAGCAACTTCGCACAGACCCGACTCGCATCGATAGTTACACCACCATGATAAAGACCCATGGGCCTGGGCTCACCCTCTTCATCCGGGGTCTGAAGAAGTGGCCTGATGCAGTCGAAGGCAACTATGACGTTGATGCTGTCAGCTTGGTTGGCCCGTTGCCCCCCTCAGGGAAATGGCCGCCTGGCATGCAGCCGCCACCGGGCCAACAGCCACCTGACATGCAGCCACCACCAGGCCAACAGCCGCCCGGTATGCAGCCGCCACCAGGCCAGCATCCCTCGCCAACACCTGGGCCTATGATGCCTGAAACCGGGAATGTGTTTGATGTGCTTGAAAACCCTGTGCTGGTAGTGCTCAGCATCGCGCTGTTAGTCGTCTTGGTCGGCGGCGCAGCCTGGGGAGTGCGCCAGCGTCGGACATAGCAACGACTTAGGTTCTGAAAAGATCATAGAGAGGCTTCACCACAATTCGTACCAGCATGCCGGCTTGGCATGACCTGGCCGGCCGGGACGGACTAAATCCATCCTACCTGGCGATGGTGGAGCCTCTCAGTGCTTTCTGTAGAGGGGAATTCCATGTCAATCCAGGAGCCAAAGCTGGAGATGAGAACTCAATCGGTCGGGCCCTGGCCGATGAACACCTACGTTCTGGTGTGTCCCGCTACCCGACAGAGTGTGCTGATTGACCCCGGCGCTGAGCCAGAAACGTTGGCAGAGATGCTGGCCGACACCAACCCCATCGGTATTCTGCTTACTCATACCCATCCCGACCACGTTGGTGTGATGGAGGAGATGCGAGCCAGGCTGAAGGTCACCATAATGGCCCATCCTGGCCCGCACTTCGAGGGGATGAGACTCGACGTTGATCGCAAGCTCCACGACGGAGACGCGGTACAGGTAGGTGAGCACACCGTGCGCGTATACCACACCCCGGGGCACATCCCTGACATGCTTTGCTTTGCTCTGGAAGGAGACCATCGCATCATCGTAGGCGACACGATTTTTGAGGGTGGTCCGGGCAAGACCTGGTCGGCTGAGGATTTCCAAACCACGTTGCAAACGCTACGTGAGATCATCCTGGACTGGCCTGACGATACTGTGTGCTATCCGGGTCACGGTCCACATTTCCGCCTGGGTGACCGGCGAGCGGACATTGAAGCCTTCCTCGGCAAAGACCATGGCACCTTTTTTGGTGATGCGACGTGGGATATGTAGTTAACAGGTGACGTGAAAGAGTCCGATCACGGCCCCCTTGGCTTGGTTCCAGGCGTGGATGGCCTCGGGGGTGGGTAGTCTGGTCACCCGGCATTCCTGATCGTCAAAGAACTCGGCGGCTTGGTCCGAAAGCTCTACTAAGCCGTATTGCCCCGTGCCAAGGATGAGCTGTTGTGCGCTCTCCTGGTAGATGTGCCTGGCCTCGTCCCGAGAGATGGTGTGTGACGTGCCGTAGATGGCCTTGGACAACTTTTTCTTACGCTTTTTCACCTTGCCGTTCAGACGGATGATCACGTCGTGTCTGTATACTTCTCCGGCGATGGTAATTGAGCCGAACTCGGTGTGGTCAATTCGTGGGTTCATGAGGCACCATCTCTTTCTTCTGCGAGAATGTAAGCCAGACCAGCACCGCCAGGCTTGCGATGACAGCCGAAGCGCCCAGGACACGTCCCAGCCACCAAGAGCGACGATCAGCAACGATAAATCCGTCGATCACTGGGTCGTGCCAGGCCGTGATGTGGACTTCGTGCTGGCCCCGGGGCAATCCCCGGGCGATCGGCACCTTGACCCCAAATTTGGTTTCGGCCATGTCCTGGGTGACTACCTGCGCCGGCCTGCCATCTACAGTCACTTCTAAGCGTCCCCCATTTGGCCGATGAGCTACAACCAGCCAGAGATCCGTTCCGTCAAAGGTGAAGCTGGCTTGGGCATTCTCGGTCGTCGCCTGCTGATAGGCTCCGAGCACAGCTCGTTCATCCCCAACCATGTCCCAGCCCGCATAAGCTACGGCCCAGTGATCCTCCTGGTGATAGCCAGGGTACATCACAGGCGGGAGGCGCGCCGAATCGCTGAGGGCATCATAAACGGGTAATGGAGTGAAATCAGGTTCCAGCAGTCGAAAGTAGTACTGCGGGTTGATCTCCCGCTCTCGGTCGTCGGCCTGCTTCAAGAACCAATAACTGGCTACGCCCAACCAAGGCCACTCTGACTGGAGGCGGTAATAGGCCTGCACTGCATAGCGGGCTTGCTGTGCCTCCGTTACTTGTCCATACGCGGGGGGTAGCGCTGAGTTGGGTGGCAAAGCGTTCCAGGCCATCTCGGAGAGCCAGACGGGCTTATGGGCATCGCCGTTACGCACCATCACGTCTCGGATGTAAAGGGGACGAGAGAAGTTGAGTACCCGGGGCTGCATGCGCCGGTCATATGGCCCTGACCAAAGGCCATAGCCCTGCATAGACAGCACATCAAAGAAGGGCGCGGCCCCGGCGTCATACATCTGCTGAAGAAAGAGGACATCGGTCAATCCGTGAGGGTGGCGATCCAGCTCGATGGTGGCGGCCAGCGCGCCGGCAATGATAACGACCTCAGGGTCCACCGCCTTGGCCCGTGTGTAGGCCACCTTGAGCAGTTCCACATATTCGGCGGCGTCCACTGGTTGCTCGCCCCACTCCGGGTAGATATTGGGTTCGTTCCAGATCTGGTAGTAATGGATGCGCCCCTTGTAGCGGCGAACAACCATCTCTACAAAGTCGCCAAAGGCATCCAGGTCGTCGGGTGGGGCGAAAGGGCCCGCCTCGTCGCCCGCCGCACGGCTCCAGGCAGGGGGGTTGCTGAGCCGCGCGATGACCTGGATGTCGTGTGCTTGTGCCAGATCCACGATATGGTCGTACTTCTCCCACGCCGAGCGGGCTGGGTCGTGGCGCCGATCTATAAAGTCGCCGGGGCCGTGGATTTCGATATCCTCCCAGGGAAACTCCTGCCTGATCCAGCCGAAGCCAGCATTGGCCACCATCTCCATCGCCAATCGGCGCTTGTGGGGATCGGCTTCGTTTTGCAGAAAGGTGTTTACGCCAAAGGGGTTGACACCAGCGTGCGTCACCGGCACGTCATTTGCCAGTTGCAATGGGGGACGAACCAGATTAAAGCACAATTGGGTAACGCCCGTCAGTTGAGGCAAAGCCTGTTCCTCGCCAGTGACGTAGAAGAGGGCGCGCGAGATGTGCGGCCAGGCCGCCAGACCTATAACAACTGCCAGTGCGGCGAGGATGGGCCAAACGTACTTGTCTATCACGATTTCACCCGAATCCGATCAAGATGGGATCGAACACCGCCGTGATTATACCTGCCCCAGCCCGAAATGTCGAAATTATTGAAACCTTTTCTCTCCCGCGGTGTTTTAAGCAGTTGACAAAGATCCGATTGAGTTTTATCATTGCGTGCGTGTGTAATCCAATCCGGAAGGGAAACGAAGAGGTGCATGGTGACAACAGGTGGCATCACGCTTACAGGCTGGGCTTTGATTTTGGGTGCGTCGAGCGGGTTCGGCGCGGCAACCAGTAGGGCGCTGGCCCGAGCTGGTATGGACATCGTGGGCATTCATCTCGATCTTAAGGCCACATTGGCTCGGGCTAAGGAAGTGCAGGCCGACATCGAGGCTGTCGGGCGTAAGTCGCTTTTCATCAACATGAACGCCGCAGACACAAATAAGCGAGCCAAAGCTATCGAGCGAATAAAGGAAGAAGGGGGCAAGGTGAAGGTTATGCTTCACTCACTGGCTTTTGGCGCGCTCAAGCCATTTGTGGCACAAACGCGGGAAGAGAGCCTGGACCAGAAGCAGATGGAGATGACCCTGGACGTCATGGCCCACAGCCTGGTATATTGGGTGCAGGACTTGGCTTGGGCTGATCTCTTCGATGATGATGCGCGTATCTTCTCCATGACGAGTGAGGGCAATCAGCGAGTTATGTCCGCCTATGGAGCGGTCAGCGCCGCCAAGGTCGCCCTGGAGAGCCACACCCGCCAGTTGGCATACGAGCTGGCACCTCGCAGCATCAAGGTCAATGCCATCCAGGCCGGCGTCACCGACACTCCGGCTCTGCGTATGATCCCCGGGAGTAAGCAGGCCATTGAGACAACCTTGCGTCGTAATCCCTACCATCGCTTGACTCGGCCCGAAGACGTGGCCAACGCGGTTGTTGCTTTCTCCCGGCCTGAGTTAGCCTGGATGACCGGCAACGTCATCCGTGTGGACGGCGGCGAGTGCATTGCTCCATAAGTAGGTTCATTACCTTGAGCCCCCACCATTCGTCAACATGCATCGGGGATGGCCGATCGTCTTGATCGACCATCTGCCTACGAGGCTCACTACCCGACTCGGTCAGAGTATCTGAACTGTGAGTTCTGGATGGCCAACCAGCAGCGTGTGAACGCCCTGCAAGGGATGCTGGCTTGGGTGAAGTGGTTGGAGGAGCTCTGATACCCAGTACGTATATCCCTGAATCCAATCCAACAGGAGGATCATATGACATCTGCCAGGTCATATAACTCGATCGTATTGGTCAAGCAGGTACCCGATACAAAAAACATCACCGGCGAGGTGATGAAAGATGATGGCACCGTGAACAGGACTGCCTTACCGGCCATTTTCAATCCCGAAGACTTGAACGCATTGGAGATGGCACTTCAGGTCCGAGAAAAGCACGGTGGGCGGGTCACTGTCGTGACGATGGGGCCGCCCCAGGCGGCTGAGGTTTTGCGCGAGGCCCTCTACCGGGGCGCGGACCAGGTGATGCTGCTCAGTGACCGGAAATTTGCTGGCGCGGATACGCTGGCTACTTCTTACACACTCACGCGCGCCATAGAAAAAATGGGCGGCTATGACTTGATCTTCTGCGGGCGCCAGGCGATTGATGGCGATACCGCTCAGGTCGGGCCCCAGACGGCAGAGAAGTTGGGCATCCCGCAGATTACCTATGCCGAGACCATCGTCGGCCTGGAAGGGGATGAAATCGTCGTGGAACGGGCGTTGCCTCTGGGGAATGAGTTGGTTAAATGCTCGTTGCCTTGCCTGCTTACGGTCGTCTCTACGGCTAACCAGCCACGCCCTGCCTCGGCCCGCAGGCGGATCGAATACAAGCTGGCTGCTACCCCTCTCGAATACCGATCTTTATTAAAGAAGTGGCCCGAGTTTGAGACCGAGGAGGCATTGGATGCCTACCTGGAGGCTCGGCAGCTGAAGCTCCCGCTTTGGACCTCAGCTGACCTTAAAGTCGATGAGGATAAGCTCGGCCTGGCCGGTTCGCCCACGCAGGTTTACAAGGTCAATTTTGTGGTGCTGGAGACAGCGGATAGCAGGCAGATATCGGCCGATGAAGAAGGCATTGCCGCGCTCTTGGAGGAATTAGTCCAAGAGTACATTGTGGGTTAGAGTGGGCAAAAGGAAAAAGAAAATGACAAATCGGTCAAACTCGAAGGACGTTTGGGTCTTCGTTGAGCAGGAAGAAGGAGTGATCGCCGACGTCAGCCTGGAGCTGTTGGCCAAAGGGCAGAGCCTGGCCAAGACGTTGAATAGCCAAGTTTGCGCCTTGCTATACGGCTACCAGGTGGGTGAATTAGCTGAGAAGATGGTCCACTATGGGGCAGATCGAGTGCTGTGGGCCGATCATCCCGAACTAGAGATGTATCGCACGCTACCCTACGCCAGAGTCACGACTGAGTTGGTACAAGAGCGGCAGCCCTATATCTGTCTCTTCGGTGCTACTGCGATTGGACGTGATCTGGCCCCGCGGGTGGCCAGCGCCACCCGGGCTGGATTGACGGCCGACTGTACTGACCTCCAGATCGGTGACTACACATCGAGAAAGGATAAGCGGGTCTATAATGATCTGCTGTATCAGATTCGGCCCGCATTTGGAGGCAATTTGATCGCCACTATCATCAATCCGACTATGCACCCCCAGATGGCAACGGTGCGTGAAGGGGTGATGCGGCGCCGGGAACCGGACGAGACGCGTGAGGGGGCTGTCGAAAAGATTGAGCCTACATTTGACGAGAGTGACCTGGCCCTGAAGATACTCAGTCGCGAAACACGTGATTCCCAGGTCAACCTTAAGGACTCACCTATCATCGTCTCTGGAGGCGGAGGTGTCGGCAGCCAAGATAACTTCGAGCTTATTAGGGAGCTGGCCCACATCTTGGGAGGCGAGGTGGGTGCTTCTCGTGCGGCGGTTGATGCTGGCTATATTTCCCGTGAGCACCAGGTGGGGCAGACGGGCACCACGGTGCGACCGCGTTTGTACATTGCGGCCGGTATATCTGGCGCTGTTCAGCACCGGGCGGGCATGGACGAATCGGCCAAGATTATCGCCATCAACAGTGACCCCAACGCACCGATTTTTCAGATCGCCCACTATAAAATCGTCGGCGACCTGACTGAAGTGATTCCTATGATGATTCGTGCCTTGCGCGAGAAGGCCAAGTAGGGGAGTAGGGAGAGAAGAGCATGGCTGACAATTTTTTCCTGGATAATCTAGATCTTCAATATCACCTGGATAAAGTGGACCTGCGCGAAGTCGTCGAGGTCAGGGAGAAGGGGTACACCTTCCCCGGGAAGTACTCCACCGCGCCACGTCACTACGCGGACGCTAAAGACAATTATCGTCTTCTACTGGAGGTGCTGGGCGAGATTTGCGCCACAGTGGTCGCCCCGCGCGCAGCCGAGGCGGACGAGGTGGGTGCTCTGTACCACGATGGCGAAGTGTCGTACGCGCCTGCCACGCAGGATGCATTGCACGCCCTGAAACAGGCCGAGTTGATGGGCGTCATGTTGCCCTGGGAGTACGGCGGGATGAATCTGCCCGAGACGATCTACCAGATGATGGTCGAGATTGTTTCGCGTGCTGAGGCGGGGCTGATGACCATTTTCGGCCTGCAAGAGATAGCCTCGTCCATCTACGAGTTCGGGGACGAGGAGATGAGAGCGCAAGTCTTGCCCCGGTTCGCTCGGGGCGAGGTGGCAGGTGCTATGGTGCTCACCGAGCCAGATGCCGGATCTGACTTGGGTGCGGTGCAGACACGCGCCACGTACGACGAGGAGGCTGGCCAGTGGCGCATCAATGGTGTCAAGCGATTCATCACCAACGGGTGCGCAGAGATCATGGTGGTGCTGGCCCGCAGCGAAGAGGGTACCACCGACGCGCGAGGTCTTTCCTTCTTCCTGGTAGAAAGGGATGACACGGTCCGCATCCGCCGTATTGAGAACAAGATCGGCCTCCACACCTCGCCTACCTGCGAGATACAGTTCACCAATACGCCAGCCCAGCTGATTGGCAAACGACGCTTTGGGCTAATCCGTTATGCGATGGCGCTGATGAACGGAGCCAGATTGGCAGTCGCCGCCCAGGCCTTGGGTATCGCAGAGGCTGCATATCGCGAAGCGTACCGCTACGCCCACGCGCGTGTCCAGTTCGACCAGTCCATCCGCTCCATCCCGGCTGTATCGCGCATGCTCCTTTCGATGCGGAGCGAAATCGAGGCAACGCGGGCTTTGATCTATGAGGCGGCGCGGTGGGTGGATCTTGAAAAAGCCTATGAACGAAAGATCGCCGAAAGTGAGAAACCGGACCCTGCCGACCGCCAGCGAATGAAACAGGTGGGTAAATTGGCCGAAGCCCTGACACCGCTAGTCAAGTACTACGCTACCGAGATGGGCAACCGGGTCTGCTTCGAAGCCATACAGATCCACGGCGGCGTGGGGTATATGCGGGAATTCAACGTAGAGCGCCATTACCGAGACATCCGCGTGACCAACATATACGAGGGGACCAGTCAGTTGCAGATCGTGGCGGCAATCGGTAAGTTGCTGGGAGGCGGGCTTGACGAGCTGTTCGACGATTGGGCTGCCCAGGACTATGGCCCGGAACTGGCACCTCTCAAGAGCCAGGTGGAGGAGGCGACCGCCCTTTTCAGACGCTGTGCCGATCACTTGCGAGAGTGTGACCGGGACGTGATTGACTACTACGCCTCTGACGTGACCGATATGGGGGTCTACGCCATCAACAGTTGGTTGATGCTGCAAGATGCGCGTAAATCAGACCGGAAACGGTCTATGGCCCATGTTTACATAATCGAGCATCTGCCCAAGATGCGTAGCTCGGCTGCGGCCATCCAGGCTGCTGACCCGACCCCGCTTCTGGTCAGGGATGAGATCCTGTCCAGCCCGTTTTGACCCCATTCCCACCTGAATTTGTTTTACCGCAGAGAACACAGAGAGCGCTGAGATGTCAGAGGGAGAGACACGGAAGGCTCGACATGAAGCTATCGGTTGGTAGTGATATGGATATGCACGTGGCGCGCGTGACCTTTGACAAGCTGCGCGAGCGGGGCCACGAGGTGGTGGTCTATGGCCCGGTGGTCGACCACAAAATCCTGTGGCCCGAGGTAGCGCGCCGGGTGGCGCAGGATGTGGCTGCCGGGCGTGCTGACGAGGGGATCCTCTTCTGCTGGACCGGGACCGGCGTCAGCATAGCGGCCAACAAAGTGCCTGGCATCCGCGCCGCACTGTGCGACGACGCCGAGACGGCGCGTGGGGCTCGCTTGTGGAACAACGCCAACGTTTTGTGTATGAGCCTGCGGCGTACCTCGGAGGTGGTCGCTGAAGAGATCCTGGATAAGTGGTTCGAGACCGAATACCAACCTAACGAGGAAGACGAAGCCTGCCTGGCTCAAATTGAAGAGCTTGAACGAATGTATTTATCAGCACATTAGCGCGGCAATGTTTCGTTAACCATCCAGGTAACCTTGCTCCAGTAGCCAGCGACGCACCTGCCTCACGTTAGCGCGTGGCACGAGTACCGCTTGGGGGCCTAGAACCTCGCCCAACAGCCGCGCCATGACCGGATCGCGGCGCAGTGCATGCAGCGTCTCCGGGTGGGCCACGCGTAGTACCATTCCCGGCTCCAGCCGCACGGTCCCATGTCGCTCTCCCCAGCTCCGCAGGCCATCAGACAACCTGGCGGATACCCGGCCGCCTGAGGCGCGGGCCAGGAAGGCGCTGATCTGGTTGGGGGTGATGCCCCCCTGCCGGGCGCGGGCCAAGCTTCGGGGCGAAATGCGATAGCGGACGTGGTCCGAGTCCCGCCCTAGGTAGTCGGCGAAGCGCGCAAGTTGGAAGCGCGTGTACAGGCTGGCAGTCAAGGACACACGCACGGTGAAGTCGTCGCCTACCAGCAGCTCAGGGAACCCTGGAGAGCTTGGTGGGAGTTCCCCTTCTGGGGGCGGCGAAGGTCCCAATAGGGCCAAACCGGCCTTGGCCAGACGGAAGGCTGTGGGTTGGCCGGCCTCTCCCTTGAGACCTAAATCGACGGCCCCCAACCAATGCAGTGGACCGCATATCAAGTAGCGCAGCAACACCCCTTCCACTTCGTCCCAATGCTCAAAGCCCATCAAGGGTTGACCGTCTCGATCCTGGATATACCAGGCCGTGTAGTCCCCGTCCGGTCGCTGGAAGTCGGGGTGGGATGCTTTGATCGCTCTCGTGAATTCGTCGAGCCCGTACCAGTTCCCTGGCTGGCAGCGGCTTAGAAAGCCCAGGACCTGGCGGCGGGCCAGGATCGCATCGTTCTTCCAGCCGGTGGGTTGTGGCTTCAGCGAGGGGACGTGCCACAAGTCATTCCAGTCCTCATCGTCGCGCCACCCCCTTTGCAGCATGAGCAAGCGCTGGCTTGGAGATGACTCCAGCCAGGCGCGCGCCGGGTCGAGGTTGAGCACCAGGCGTACCTCGTCGGTGGTGATCAGCTGCGCTCCACGCGCTAGCTGGACGATGAAGGCCAGCCGGTTGTCGTCGGCTACCTGGGCCGCTGGAAGCGGTGAGACACATAGGGCGTTGATGGCTTGCAGATCTCTAGGAGCCAAGGAACCATCAGGTTGCAAGCGCACCCTCCGGTTGCGGACAGCCACCAGCACGCCGAACACATCCTCGACGACGTCTGCATTACCGGGACGGACGTGGGAGGGCTGAGGCATGGTCTCTATGGCCAGGCCCTTCTCACCTTCATCGGGCGGGAGTCTGTCTGGCGACGGGTCTGGTAGGGAGACCAGCACGTCGCTGGGTATGTAGTATACCTCGGCTACGCTAACTTCAGTCTGCCGAAAGCCCTTGAACATAAGCGCGCGGTACCACAACCCCTCGGCCGGGTTGACTGGCCACAGCCAGGGCTGCTCGCGCTCCAGGCGAGCTGGCCCCATCACTCGCACGGCGCCAAAGCGTCGAGCAAGGCGCGGTGCCTCCATCCACCCGCAAGCTGCTTGCAGGGTGACCAGGCACTCGGTCTCCTCCGGCGAGAGGTCGCCCAGGGCGATGGCCAGCGAGGCCGGGGCAGTGAGTTGCACTGCCAGTTCGTCGGCGGCCGTCGCCCGGTGGTTGCTGGTCAGGGTCGCACCTCGCACCTCAGCCAGCACACGCAGCATCGCCATATCGTAATCCACCAACGATTCGCGCAACGTCTTCTTCATGACTTTCTCACTCGGCTTGATTATAGCGTGAGCGGCGCGACGCGGCAAGACCCTGGGGTACTAGCCTGAGTTAGCGGACTATCTGTTTGCGCCTCATCAAATCTCCTTGTATGCGCTGGCGATTCTTCGAATCACCCTTCAATGAAACGCTTGCAGGGCCTGGCGAAGTAATTGCTTAATTGGCCCGATGAAGCTATAATACACGGCGTTTCAGCGGGTTTTGACTTGGATGTGGTTGATTTTGGTAAAGTGTTCGGAGGATAGAACGTGACACAACAAAGCCAATCGCCCGACATTGAACGCACGGCTGGTTTCTTGGGCGAAATCATGAAACAGATCAGATTGGTCTGGCGATTGCTGACCGATCCTAACGTGCCTGGGTGGGTGAAGTTCATCCCGCCCCTGGCGATTCTCTATGTCATTTCCCCCATTGACTTCGTGCCTGACCCCGTGTTGGGACTGGGCCAACTCGACGACCTGGCCGTCCTCTTGATCGGCTTGAAGCTGTTCATAGAGTTGAGTCCAAGTGTGATCGTGCAACGCTATCGCGACGAGCTGGCAGGGGACACACCGCCTGAGCCAGAAGGTGAGGTGGTGGATGCCAGTTACCGCGTTATTGACGATGAGTAAGGTGTTACCAGCAGTACGATACTTTGTAAGTTGAGGAAGGAAGCATGACTGATACGACACGTTATCGCCAGCCGCAGGAAGTGGCTACACGCCTGGAGGTTTCGCCCTCTACCCTGCGCCGCTGGTCAGAAGAATTCTCGGAGTTTCTGTCGCCGGAAGCCGATTCCTCGGAGGGCAGACAGCACCGTCGCTACTCCGATGAAGACATGGCGACGCTTATCACCGTCAAGGGACTGATGTCTGATGGGCTGACCTACGACCAGGTCCGCGAGCGACTGATTGAACAGGGTCCCGCCAAGCGGTCCGATGGCCCCGGTAGTATGGTCCCGACCGACGCAGCGCTGCCCCTGGCACCAGCTATGACCTTTTTGGCTGACACCCTGCATAACGTGGCCGACAGCCAGCAGGCAGTGTTGAACAGCCAGTCCGCCAACCGGGAACTGCTGGGTGTGGTGCTCCAGGATAATTTCAATCTCAAGGAAGAGAACACCCGCTTGCGCGAGCGGATGCTGGAGCTGGAGCGGCAGGTTGCTCAAATCCGGCGCGAGGAGGAAGTCCGGCGCGAGTCGCTGCGGACTGAATTGGAGGCGCGTATGCAAGATGTGCAACGTGCAGTTATGTTCCAGTCACGCGCCGGCTGCCTGGGTGGACTGTTCGGAGGCGGTCGTCCTCGTCGCCGATAGTAGCCCCGCGCCTTCGCGGTGAAGCGTGAGGTTGTTTTTACGAAAGGGCCACCCATCACCGGTGGCCCGCTCTGTATCTGAACTTTGGAAATAAGACACGGGGGTGTGTCTTATCCCGCGGAGTCTCACATCACCAGCAGTGGCTGGTTGGCGGGAACGGCCATCAGATCGTAGGCCATCGCCCCGGTCACCAACACCGGCAGCATTTCGCCGACCGCCTGTTCCTGCTCAATGATCACAAAACCGTCGATCTCCGGCGCATCCCGATAGGAACGGGCAATGCTCACCCCATCTCCTGAACCATCCACGAGAGCATCCAACCTCCGACCGATCTGAGCCTGGTTCTTCGCCAGGCTGATGGCCTGCTGTAGTTCCATCGCCCGCTGGTAGCGTTCTTGCTTTAGCTCCTCCGGTACCTGGTCAGGCAGGTCGTAGGCGGGTGTGCCTGGCTCTCGTGAGAAGGTGAATACCCCCACCCGATCAAACTGAACGGCATCCATGAAATCCAGCAGGCCCTGGAACTCGGCTTCTGTCTCGCCCGGGTAGCCGACAATGAAGGTGGTGCGCAGAGCAGCATCCGGCATGGCGGCTCGGAAAGAGTCGATCCAGTGGGTAAGCTTGTCCAGGTTGTGCGGCCGGCGCATTCGTTGTAGGGTGTCGGGATGACCATGCTGAAGCGGCATGTCCAGGTAATGGCAAACCTGAGCATGACTGGCCATCACTTCAACCAAGCGCTGGCTGACGTGTCCGGGGTAGGCATACATCAAGCGCAGCCAGCTTAGATCAGGGTTGGTACGTAACAGATCCTCGATGAGATTGGATAGTCCATCTTGGTCGGCTCGGTCACGTCCATAAGCGGTGGTGTCCTGGGCTATCAGGATCAGTTCCTGAACGCCGGCCCCGACCAATGCTTGAGCCTCCTGCAGAATCAACTCTTTGGGGCGGCTGCGCCCTGGTCCCTTGAAGCTGGGAATAGTGCAAAAGGCGCAGGGCGCGGAGCAGCCATCGCTGATCTTCAGATAGGCGCTGGCCCGCGGCCCAAAGGCTGTGCGACTCAGTGCCACGGTCTCCACCGGCACATGGCCTGTCTCCGGCAGGTGGAAGATGGGTTCCTGGCGGTGGCCGTCGCGCAGCCTACCCAAAAAGGGGATGATGTCGGGCCAACTGCGGGTGCCGATGAGCCCGTCGAGGCCCGGCACTTCACGGGCCAAGTCAGGACCAAAGCGTTGGACCATGCAGCCAGCGGCCACCAACGTCTGGCCCGGTCGCTTTATGTCGGCCAGTTCCTGAAGAGTGCCTACAGATTCAGCCCTGGCCGCCTCCAGAAAACCGCACGTGTTCACGATTAGAATGTCGGCGCTAGCTGGATCATCGACCGGGCGATAGCCACCAGTCGCCAACAATTCATTCATCCCTTCGGAATCGACAAGATTCTTTGGACAGCCCAGGGTAAGCAGATAGTACCTGGGGTACTTTTTCTTTCGCATAGTAGGGTGATTCTATCCGAGTTGTCGGGTTAAAGCAAATATGGGACGCGGAAGTGAACTAGAAGCTGTGGTCGAGTGAGTCCAGTTTGAGGACTTTGTAGAGGCGACTTTGTACGTCAATGGGTACCTCGGCGCGTTCGGTGGTGCGATACAGTTCGATGGTTTTCTCCAGTGTGTTCACAACTGCCCGGCAGTCGGGGCAACCAGCCATATGTTGCTCGATTTCTGCGCAAAGCGTCTCTTCCAACTCTCCATCAATGTAGTCTGACAACTGGCTGAGTAGATTCCTGCATGTTTCGTGGGACATATTAACTCCCTGCCTTACCGCATCCGTTCAGCAAAGTAAGTTGACAGCCTTTCTCGCAGCCATAGCCGCGCTCGGTGAAGCCGGGTCTTGACTGCACCTTCCGAGAGGCCCAACACCTCGCCCGTCTCTGCTGTTGATAGCCCCTGGAGGTCACGCAATATGAAAACGATACGCAGCGGTTCAGGTAATTCGGACACCGCTTCGTCCATCGCCTGGCGTGACTCGCTGCTCAGTAATTCTTCTTCCGGTAGATTTGACCAGTCAACCAGTTGGCGGGGCAAGCTATTACCGGCATCCAGTGTCAGTGGCTCATCCACGGAGATGGTATCCGGTTGTTTCCTGCGCAAGCGCATCAGGCTGGCGTTGCTGGCGATTCGATAGAGCCAGGTACTCAGGCTGGAACGACCTTCAAAACCGGGCAGTGCTTTATAGGCACTCAAAAATGTCTCTTGTAACACGTCCTCCGCTTCTTGCGGGTCGCCCAACATTCTCAACGCCAGATTGTACACCTGGCCCTGATTCTCCTCTACGAGCTGCGCAAACGCAAGCGGGTCACCTGTCTGGAGTCTTTTCAGAAACGTGTTGCCGCCAGACATGTCTGCTAATCCTTAGATGCTGTGTGTGTTGAAACGTTTCAGCCCTTTGCCAGTCAACAAATAGCGAACACCTGCGCTGTGCACAGGCGTTCGCTGATCGCATGCCTTGGCCGGTCTTAGTAGCGCAACAGAGTACCAATGGAACCAGCTTCAACTAGACTGGGTTCGTCACGTACTGATTCTACCTGCCCACCAAGTTCCAGCATACGTTTCACCGCGTATTCTACGGCATCGTCCACGCCAGCCATATCCCCGCCACAGTAGGGGCAGCTGCCTTCGTCAACGGCGGCCACATAACCGCATTGGGTACAGCGAAACCCGGGCGCACTAAATCCCTCGGCGATCACTAACATGTGGGCCCGCTCCTCCTGCAGAGCGGTCAGGGTGGCTGACAACCCAAGGGCGGCGCCCTCGCCTTTGGCGGCGGAGGTGATGATACGTTCTACCAAGGCAGCCTGCTCATTGCTTAGCACCTCATCGATGACAGCCCAAGACTTGGTCAGCACTTCTGTTTCTGAGGCATTCATGTCCATAGGTATGCTACCTACGACTTTATCTTGCCACGCACGAGGCAGCAGGCCCTGGAATTGAGACACGGTCTCTTCCGTGCCAGCCAATACAATGCGGCGAGTTCCTCCTTGCTGGAAAAAGTCCACGGCCACGTTGGCCGCTGAGCGCAGATTGTGACTTGCCTGGATATCTTCGTAGCGTTGCAGCTTTTGAGCGGCCCAGCCGCCTTGTTTGTGGCGTTTGGTTTCTTCGCCCAATGTGCCAGCCGTTTTCACGATCTGGCCCATGTGAATCTGAAACAGGCGCGCACCCTCTCGGTCAACCAACGCAACGCCATAGGGCTCATGACGGTCCATAAGATCGGCGAGAGGTTTGATGTACGGGAGGTCACGCACAAAGACCCCATCCTCCATCGGTACTGCGAGCGTAAATACCTGCCATAGGTCAGCTTTTGCGCAGGAGAAGCAGGCGACACTCTTGCCCTGCCAATCGTACTCGAAGCCAAAATAACGCTCTACCCGCTCAATGTCGGTCGTGTCGGCCTGACCTGACACTTCCTTTAAGTGGTTGCGCAACCAGAGCATATACTTGTCTTTGCTGCGTCGGCTGGGGTCTACGTTAAGGTAGAGGCTGAGAACCGGTTGCTCCGCCGGTTCGAAGTCAATCAACTGCTCCAGTTCGGCTTGGGTGATCATCTTTGCCTCCTTTGGCACTGGCAATGAGACAGGCAATAGGGATACAGAAAGCCAAAGAGCGAGGACGGCGCGCAGTCGTCGTCTGATGCTACTCGCCCAACTGTCTACTATAGAAACCAGTATATGGTTTTGATAGGCTGAAGTGAATGCTTATGGATGTAGCGTTTGCCCAGTTATCTTCCGTGGTAAGCTATAATACTGCCCGGTCACAGTGATACCGATAAACTGCCTTCGGCCCCCGTGGGCACGATCCTCTGCACATTCCCTCACAGGGACCTGCCCCTCATAGGGATGTGCCTCTCATAGGGACCTGCAGGCATAATCCGTGTGATGAGGTACTAGCCGTCAGGACGCTCTTTCAGGGTTACCTCGATTTCCTGTTCCTGCTCTTCCCGAATAACGGTCAATACAACTTGCTGGCCCACTTGGCGGGTTTCAAGGTAGATAATAAGATCGTCCATGCCGCCCACTGACTTATCATCAATGCCAACGATGATGTCGCCGCCGACTCGAACGATGCGAAGGTTGCCTTCCACTTCAGCTTCCCGTTCCCCACCGCGCAGACCTGCTTCACCAGCCGGGCCATCCTGAAAGGCAACTTGCACCAACACACCCCGTTCAACGGGCAGGGTCAGGCTTTCCGCCAGCAGATTGTCAATGTCCTGACCTGAGATACCCAACCAGGGATGGGCGTAGCGCCCGTCAGTGATCAGTGCTGGCACTATGCGCTTGACGGTGTCGACCGGAATGGCAAATCCCACACCGGAGCTAACACCGGTCTCGGAGAAGATAAAAGAGTTAATGCCAATGACACGACCCTGAATATCGATCAGAGGCCCTCCCGAATTGCCAGGATTAACGGCGGCATCGGTCTGGATGAGATTGGCAATGGAGAAGCGATATCCTCCGTTATTCTGCTGGGGCACGACACGCCCCAAGCTGCTGACAACTCCCATCGTCATCGTACGCTCAAATCCAAAGGGATTGCCAATGGCAATAGCCTGCTCGCCAACCTGCAAGCTATTAGAGTCCCCGAGCTCCACGGGGACCAGTAGCGGCTCCGGCACATCCACCTTGATGATGGCCAGATCGCTGCTTGGATCGGTACCTACTACTTCGGCCAGCGCTCGCGTGTCGTCAGAGAAGGTGACAACGACATTGCGCCCACTGGCTACAACGTGATGGTTGGTGACGATATGCCCCTGCCGGTCATAAACAAGACCGGAGCCTGTTCCCGAGTCAAATACGCTGGAGCCCTCGACAGCGATGTGAACCACTGATGGGCTGACTCGCTTATAAGCGTTGACGGCCGCCTGCTGAGCAGCGGACACTTCGGACAGCAACGAAGGGGGAAGAGGCGTGGGGGTGAGCACAACGACGATCGGCGTCGGGCTGGTGGCAGGGGACGAGCCAACCAGGAGGCCTCCCATGGAGCAGCCCATTGTCGCCACGAGTAGCCCGATGATGGTCAGTAGCAACGGGCTAGGCTTGAGAGACTTGTATTTCACTATCATCTTCTAACTCTAACCTCAATATAAGTAACCGGTATATTATCATGATAAAGGCTAAATCTGTGACTGTCAAGACTTTTTAGGAGGCGATTGGCATTCTCTAATCTGACGTTAATATTAGGACTTGGGCCGCTTGTCTCATTGTAAGTTGTCTAGAGTCGTGATAAAATGTTGTTGTGGCTGCTATCGACAATTGGCGGACGGGCGTGGAGACATCAATCGACCACAGATATTTGGTGTCTCTATCTGATTGACTTTTGACGTGAGAGTCATTAGAATAAAAGTCGCTCCTCTTGAATTTCGCCTGAGAAAAAAGGACCGTGACGCATAGCATACTCGTCGTAGACAGCGATGATGCCTTTGCTACCATCCTCAAGGAAGGCCTGGAATCCACGGGTGAGTATAGAGTCTCTGCGGTGCACGCCGGTGGGGATGCCCTGGAGTCCGTCATTGAGCAAACCTTTGATATGGTCATCGTGGACCTGGGGCTATCGGACGTCGAGCCGACCAAGGTGGTCAGAGCGATCCGAGAGGCCAAGCCATCGATGCGCTTGATGCTCATTCCCCTGATTGGGCAACATATACCTGATGACTTGCAGGATCTGAATGTACAAGGTGTCTTGCCCAAGCCGTTTTTCGTGGGTGATCTTCCCGGGATTGTGGGCAGGGCGTTGGGTGTTGATATGCCCCCGTCGCCTTCCCCTGCAGTACCTGAATTGAAAGTCGCTGTGCCTTCCCGTTCCAACCCGGCGACCCTTAGGGAAGCACAGTCTGCTGCTGGCATTGCCCAGAAGCCGCGGCCGACCGAGTCGGCACCGACATCCCCGACACCAGAGCCCCCGTCACCCCAGGTGCCAGACTACTCGCAAGAGACACTGGCCGCGCTGCAGGCCAAAGAGCAAGAGATTGTGGAACTGCTCAAGAATCTCAACCTCGAAGTTCGAGCGGAATCCATCATGGTGAGCTTGGGGGCGCAACTTGTTGCCTTTTCAGGCCTCCTGGGCCGGGAACAGACGGCTAAGCTGGCTGGCTTGGTCGCCACGACCACCGAAGCTGCTGCGCGGTCAGCCGCTTTTTTGGGTGAACCCGATGGCCGTTTTGAACAAAGCCTCCACGAAGGGGCTGAGTATCGTCTGTACTCTTTGACTGTGTCTGAGGGATTGGTGCTTTCACTGGCACTGAGCTCCGACGTTCCCCTTGGTACGCTGCGTTATCGTGCCCGGCAAACGGCCGAGGAGCTGCTGGAGCTATTGAGCTGGTAACGACACTACATTCAGCAAATGAAAAACACCCCGGCGCTAGCTGGGGTGTTGTGCTATTTGCCTCGCAGGCGGGCGCGAACCTCCGCGCAGTGAGGACATTCTGATCCTTTGTAGTCGCGTCCGCAGACACCGCATTGATGGATCTGCGTGTCGAGGTCTGGGTCTACCGAGGCGAGGATGACGATTACTTCCTGGTCTGTATATCGACTCAGCCACTCCGACAGGCTGCGGTTGCCGATAGTAAAACCTCCATCGCCCTCCAGCGTGAGCAGGCCACGCAGGGCCACTGCTCCGGTGTCCATTGCATCGCTCGCTAACTGCTGGGCTTTTGCCTTTGATAAAGCCATCCGGATGCCTCGTTTCATCTGCAGTTATGAACTGAACTTGCTCTGTTTCTGGGTGCCCTGAGAGGGTACCATTTTACCACGGGTCGTGCATCCAGCCAACTCGTCTGAATCGGAAGATGTCTCCCAGTGCTCAGCCAGGTCAGCATCCTGATGCCCTGGCTGGCGCTTCCCTGAGCGTCAGCTACCTAGGATTTGGACAGGCCCGAACTGGGGGTTGGCTGCTTCTCGACGCACTTGGATTCTCACAGAGGGCCTGCTACTTGCTGGGCCAAAGGACGTAGACATCGCTCTTGGCCCAGCCTGACTGTTGAGCCACGCGACGTGCCGCTTCGGAGCGGCTGATGCCCTCGGCCATCAAGACGGACAACGCTGAGCTTACCCTGGCTTCGTCCCAAGGGCTGGGCTCTGGTACGCCAGCTACGACCAGGGTGAACTCACCGCGAGGTTCCCGGTCGTGCCACTCGGCAAGAGCGCCAGATAGCGTGCCACGCCAGACCTCCTCGTGCAGTTTGGTCAGCTCGCGACAAACGGCGCAACGGCGGTCGCCTCCCAATCTGTCGACGGCGTCGGCCAGGGTCCTCCGTAGACGGTGAGGGGTCTCAAAAAAGACTAGGGTGGCCCGCACCCCGGCTACCTCAGTCAGGACACGGCGGCGCTCGGCGGCTCTACGAGGCAGAAAACCCAGATACAGAAAGCGCTCCATGGGCAGCCCACTGAGGGGCAGGGCAGCCGTCAGCGCCGACGGACCGGGAATGGAGATCACTGGAAAGCCGCGCGCCAGGGCGGCCTGCACTAGTTCGTAGCCAGGATCCGAGAAGAGGGGCATGCCGGCCTCGGAGACCAGGGCCACATCGCCGGTCTCCAGCGCAGCTAATATGCGCTCGAACTTGGCTGATTTGCTATGCTCGTGGTGGCTGACTAAAGGTTTTTCGATGTCGAAGTGGGCCAGCAGCCGGCCCGTGGAGCGGGTGTCTTCGGCGGCAACCAGAGAGCACTCACGCAGCACACGTAACGCGCGCAGGGTGATGTCTTCCAGGTTGCCAATCGGGGTGCCGACCAGATAAAGGATGCCCATTTGTCACCGCTAGCCGGCTCTCCCGTACTCGCTTTCAATTGTAGTGCGCACCGCTTCGACCAGCATCGCATCCTGCTCCGGCAGCACAGTGCGCGGATCGAGCAGGAGTCGGTCGTCTTCAATGCGAGCCACGATGGGAGGGTCGGCGGCGCGTAGCCGCGTGGCCAGCGTGTCGGGCGAGGAGACCTCGAGGGCCAACGCCCGTGTGGGCAGGGTCTGCCCCGGCAGGCTCCCGCCGCCGACAGTCGACTCGGCAACGACTACGCTCAGCGGCACGCCGGCTCCGCTAAGTGCGCGCTGCCATTTGCGAGCACGTCGGGTCAGTGTTTCCAGGGGCATAGCCATCATGCGCCAGACGGGTATCTCCTCGGGTGCTTTACCTTCCAGGTAGGCCAGCAGGGTGGCTTGCAGGCCAGCCAGCGTCGTCTTGTCCACGCGCACGGCACGGGCCAGCGGGTGGCGGCGCAATTTGCCGATGAGATCCTCCTTGCCCATAATAAGTCCAGCCTGTGGCCCGCCCAACAGCTTGTCGCCGCTGGCTGTCACGACCGACACCCCAGCGGCGATGCTCTCCTGAATGGTCGGCTCATGGGCCAGGCCGTAAGTCTCGGTCTCCAAGAGGGTGCCGCTGCCCAGGTCGTCCATCACCGGAACGGCGTACTCTTCGCCCAGACTCACCAGATCGGCCAATGTCGGCTCGTGAACGAAACCGGTGAGCTGGAAGTTGCTATGGTGCACGCGTAGGATGAGGGCTGTGTTCATGGGGTGCAGGGCGTCTGCATAATCACGGACGTAGGTGCGGTTGGTGGTGCCCACCTCCACCAATTGTGCCCCGCTTTGGCGCATCACGTCGGGGATGCGGAAGCCACCCCCGATCTCCACCAACTGGCTCCGGCTGATGAGCACCTCTCGCTGGCTGGCTAGTGCCGTCAGGGTCAGCAGCACCGCCGAAGCATTGTTATTGACTACCAGCGCATCATCAGCGCCGGTCAGCCGACACATCAGGTCAGTGGCGTGGACGTACCGTGATCCGCGCACGCCGGCATCCATGTCGTATTCCAGGTTGCTGTAACCAACCGAAACATGAGCCATCGCCTGGCGCGCTCGCTCAGAGAGGGGGGCTCGTCCCAGGTTGGTGTGGATGATAACCCCGGTGGCGTTGATCACCGGATACAAGCTGGGACGCAGCTCGGCCCCCAGGCGGTCCGTCACCTCAGCGATGAGGCTCTCAGCCTCGGGGGCGGAATTGCCCGCCAGGATGGCCTGGCGCGCGTCAGCCAAGGCCGCGCGCAGCGCCTCGAGGGTTAGTTCGCGTCCGTGGCGTTCCACCAGGCCGGCGGCCGCTTCTGTTTGGAGAAGTTTGTCCACACTGGGAAGTTTGCGAAGTTCTGACTGGCTCATAACAATTACGCCTGATCACGCGTGAGGAAAAAGGCTTCCAACAGGGCAAACACCCCGGCGACGACAGCGGCGATGGTCCAATTGAGGGCGTCCTCTTTTTTCAACCAGCCGTACAGCGCGCCCAGTAGGCCTACCCAGGCTCCTTGACGCAGCAGACGGCGTGGATCTTGTGTCTGCCAACCAGTTCGGGCGAAACGGTGGTTCAGGTAGGCTGCCAACGGGATAGTCAACCCGGCGAGGGTGACGCCCAGTAACCCCAGCAGGGCCAGTTCCATCGCAGGATCGGGCCAGAAACGGGTCACGACCATCCACAGCCCAAATCCTCCCAGGCCAGCTACCAACAAGCCAATAAGGACCCACCAGCGCAGGCGCACGGCTTCGCTCCTTGTCGGTCCTATCACCATAGGTAGTACGCAATACGCGTCACGCGTTGCATACTACGCACAGAGTATTTACCTGAGTTCGGAGTTTTGCTAGCCGCATCCTGAGTAGCCTTGAAGAGGCGTACACCCCCGCACCGCGCCGCTCGCGGGGCAGGTGCTGCACTGCACAGGTGCAAGTGTCGAAGGCTGCGGCGGGGGCGAAAACCACCCTTCGATACGGGCTATGCCTTACTCACGATGATTTTCGCGACTTACTCCGGACTCAGGTTATTTGGTATTGCACGGTCTCCGTAGCGTATCCAGAGGCATTATACCGCAAACCATTCTTTCCTGCCAGACCCCAGTTATGGTATAATCGGCTAGTATTTGCTGCTGAGATCTTAGAAATGGTGTGTAGGTTGTGTCTGTCTTAACAGCCAATGGGTTAGGCAAGCACTTTGGCGCGCAAGATATCTTCAACGATGTGAGCCTGCAAATCAACCACGGCGAGCGGACGGCGCTGGTTGGTCCTAATGGTGTGGGCAAGACCACGTTGCTGCGGATTCTGGCTGGTTTGGAGTTGGCCTCAAGCGGGCAGGTGCATCGTGCCAAGGGGTTGCGTGTTGGCTATATGCCCCAGGAGGTCACCCTGACTGATAGTGGTGGCACTCTGTGGGAGCTGGCGCGGGGGGCTTTCGTTCATCTTGAACGCCAAGCTCAGCAGCTGCGTCGACTGGAGCAAGCCATGGCCGCTGACGCTGACCTTGCCGAACGGGATAAGTTGTTAGCCCGCTATGGCCAGGCGCAAGAGGCCTTTGAGCTGGCTGGAGGCTATGATTACGAGTATCGCATGCGGCAGGTGCTGGGTGGGCTGGGCTTCGCTGAGCAGGAGTACCATCGCCCGCTGGCTCTATTCAGTGGTGGCCAGCAGACCCGCGCACATCTGGCCCGTCTGCTCCTCGATGCCCCCGACCTATTGCTGCTCGACGAGCCGACCAACCATCTGGATCTGGCTGCCGTTGAGTGGTTAGAGGATTATTTCCAGGGCTACCAGGGGGCAATAGTTGTCACTGCCCACGACCGCTATTTCCTGGACAAGGTCGCCAACAAAGTCTGGGATCTGAATTATGGGCGACTGGAGGTTTATCGGGGGAACTACACAGCCTATGTGCACCAGCGCGCCGAGCGGCGCGAACGCCGGGAGCGTGAGTACCAGCGACAACAGGCCTTCATTGCCAAAGAGGAAGATTTCATTCGGCGCAACATTGCGGGTCAGCGTACCAGGGAGGCTCAGGGACGGCGCAAGCGCTTGGATCACCTTGAGCGAGTCGAGAAGGGGGCTAGCGAGAAGCACCTTAGCCTCAATCTGTCCACAGATCTGCGCTCCGGTGATCTGGTGCTGGCCACGCACGACCTTGTCGTTGGCTACGAGCCCGGTGCGTCTCTGTTCGCCTGCCCTGACGTAGAGATTCGGCGCGGCGACCGGGTGGCGCTCATTGGGCCCAATGGCGCCGGTAAGACCACCTTGGTCAAAACAATTTTGAGAGAAGTCCAGCCGTTGTCGGGCCGTGTACGTCTGGGGGCCGCTGTGGAAATTGGATACCTGGCTCAGGCACACGCCGGTCTGCACCTGGATCAAACGGTGCTTGATGAAGTCATGGCGGTCCCGGCTGGAGGACGCACGGGGGAGCATCTGCTCGTGGGCGAGGCTCGCAACTACCTGGGCCGTTTCCTCTTTTCTGGCGACGACGTGTTCAAGCCCATCAGTGCCTTGAGTGGCGGTGAGCGGGCACGTGTGGCGCTGGCCAAGCTCGCCTTGCGTGGAGCTAACTTCCTGGTGCTGGACGAGCCAACCAACCATCTCGACATCCCGTCGCAGGAGATCTTGCAGGCTGTATTGGATGATTTTCCCGGCACCGTCTTGCTGGTTTCCCACGATCGCTATTTTATCGACGCGCTGGCGACCCAGGTGTGGGCCTTGGAGGATGAGACTCTCTACGTCAGCAAGGGCGAGCCTCCGATTAGTGCCTACAGCGCCTTTCTCGCTGATCGACAGGCGCGGCGGCTGGCAGACTCCGATCAGTCCAAGGACGGGCGCAAGCGCGCCGGTGAGCTCCGCCCCGAGGCCCTGCGCAAACGAGAGCAGGCCCGTCGCCAGCAGGCACTGGCAGAATTGGAGGCGGCCATCGCGGCTGCTGAGGGACGGCTGGCCCAACTGGCGGCTGCGCTGGAAGAAGCCAGCTATGACCAGGCGTTTGAGCAGTTGGAAAGCTTGGGGCGCGATTACCGGGCTACTGAAGAAGAGTTGATCCAACTGCTAGACCAGTGGACAGCGATGGAGGCAGCGTAACCATGGCCGACAAGTACATCATTGGATTGACCGGGAATATCGCCACTGGCAAAAGCCTGGTATTGCGCATGATGAGGGAGTGGGGCGTTGAGACCTTGGACGCCGATGATCTGGTTCACATTTTGATGCGCCGCGGGAGTGCTTTATATGACAAAATCGTGTCCGAGTTTGGCCGCTACATCCTTGACGAGGATTTTGAGATTGATCGAGGTAGGCTAGGCAACATTGTCTTTTGCGATTCGCAGGCGCTGGCACACCTGGAAGGCATCACACACCCGACGGTCAGAAGAGAAGTTGAACGGTGGATCGCGAACTCCAAGGCAGATGTGGTGGCTGTTGAAGCCATCAAGCTCATCGAGTCGGGTATGGCCGATAACTGCGATGCGGTTTGGGTAGTCATCGCCTCAGAAGACATCCAGCTCAGCCGCCTGATGACCAAACGCAAGATGACCGGCCCGCAAGCTATGCTCCGGCTCGAAGCACAGCCGCCTCAGGAGGAGAAGGTTGCCCGCGCCGACGTGGTCATCGACAACAGCGGCGACGTGGTGATCACTTGGAAAACAGTGCGGCGCCATTTCGCCGCTATCCCCCGTGTACCTGCCCCGGCACCCGAGCCGCCGCCCCCTGTCCCGGTGCCCATCCCTCCTGCCAAACCGTTGTCACCGGAGGCCCTTCGGGATCTCAAGGTGCGGCGGGCCAAACGAGATGACCTGGCGGCCATGGCCGCGCTCATGACCCAGGCGACTACTGGGGTGATCTCTCCCGACGAGACAGAGATGATGGAGAATCTTTTCTCCAAGGGATATTTTGTGGTCCAGGTGGACGAACAGCTGTTGGGAATGGCCGGCCTGCGTACAGAAAATCTGATTGCCGGTATTGATGACTTCCTGGTCCGTTCCAGCGATTTGTGGCCTACGGTGGGCAGGGCGCTGCTGAGGGGGGTTGAGACAGAGGCCAACACGCTTTCATGCGAGGTAGCCTTGCTTTTTGCCCGCCCCGAGACAGGCCCGGTCGCCATGACCTTTTTTGAGAAGAACGGCTATCACAGGAAGTCAGCTGAAAGCCTCATCAAAATGTGGCGCGAGGCTGCTGAGGATTACTACTCCAAGGGCAGTGTGTTGATGGTTAAACAGCTCCTTGAGCGCCGGATTATGACGCCGATCTAGAGGATAGCCGAAACCAGAGTTGGAGAACAAATCAGGGGAGACCCATGACAGCGATTCGTAATTTTGTGGAAAGACACCCTCAAATCACGGCCTGGATCGTGTTGGCGATCGGCATGGTGATTATCTTGGTCTTGTCAGCCAGGCAGGTGGGCTTCACGCCCAGGCAATGGGCGGCGCTTATTGTGACCACCATCCTGCTGGCCGGTGCCTGCGTGTGGATTATCGGCTGGGGAGAAGACGAAGAGGCCGCATTGGACGCATCAACGGGAGTTGCCAATGCCGAGGCCAGCCAGGCGGCAGAGACCGAGAAGGCCCCAGGTAGCGAGGCTGAGGAGCCCGCTTAGCGTTCAGCCGCAACTACCTCCGCACCCGGCGGGCAGGGAATAAGATCCAGCAGCGCTGTGTCCAAGCCCTGCGCCTCAAAATAGACGCGGCCGATCGGCTCAAGCGTCACCCGTTCGCTGGGAGGACGACCCAGGTGCCACACCAAGCGCCCTCGCTGAAAATCCTGGACTAGCTCCCCCTTGACGGGCAGGGGCTCGGCGATAGGAAAGCCAAAGCGATCCAGCCCGCCGTGCCGCTCGAAGTACCTCAAAAAGTCGCCGCTTACGGCGTGCCCCATCTGCGGATAGTAGCGACTGCCCCGCTCGGAGGCAGGCGGCACCTGCGACGGGCTGAGCGGTGGCTGACCTCGCCCTAACCGCTCGCCCAGCATGCTTAGTTTCACGACTGGCCCGCCGGGGTTATCCGGATGATCCTCCAACCGGGCGTACTCGAAGTACTGCACCAGCCGCCCCTCCTGCTCCAAGGGCTCAGTGATCGGATACCCCAGCGACTCTACGCTCCCCATCGCCTCGAAGTAACGCAGGAAATTGCCGTTGATGGTGTGGCCCGTGGCCGTGAAGCAACGCGCGGGCGGTGAGGGATCTTCCAATACGTACTGGACCGGATAGGCTGTGCTGCAGCCAGGCAGGACCAAGGTCAGAATTATGATGACTCCGGCCACCAAACACGGCCAAGGGCTTCTCATCGTTTGCGCGCCCTGACGATGGGTTGATAATATCCGCTCTCGGCGGGCATCTCCCAGTCGACCTCCGAGAAGCCAGCCTCACGTAGAAAGCGAGTCAGCTCGCTGCGCAGGATCGCGCGGTAATGAGTA
>Ga0209536_100002158_pt1 | contig 31989 bp, 31 predicted proteins | sample DeeMarSeWOR28_12_FD_187461 | JGI IMG/M metagenome (GOLD analysis project Ga0209536, IMG submission 187461) | Marine sediment microbial communities from White Oak River estuary, North Carolina - WOR-2-8_12 (SPAdes) (version 2) | ecosystem: Environmental > Aquatic > Marine > Intertidal zone >... | reverse complement strand
GATCCGTGCACCCGCCCCGGCCGCTTCGCGACTCAACCGCTCGTAGATCCGAAGCGTGCGCTCGGACCAGCCGCGGCTCCACTTCACGCCCTGCTCGATGTTGCCCTGCAGCACCGCGACCCGGACCGTCTCGCGGGAGGTCGCAGCCTCCGGGTCCGGCACCAGAGCTCCCAGCCCGTGGGCCGCGAGCACGCCGAGCAGAGCCAGCCCGGTGCCGACGCGCCGGCGCAGCGCGGGATCCGCGCTGGCCGCGAGCGCGGCGCCCCCCAGGGCAACCACGAAGGAGAGCGCGTAGACACCTGCGTAGGATGCGAGGGGCAGGAGCCAGGGGTTCTGGTGCTGCGTGTAGCCGAGGGTCGCCCAGGGAAATCCCGTCAGCGCGAACGAGCGCAGGTGATCGAGCGCCGTCCAGAGTGCGGCGGCCGTCCAGGGAGAGGCGAGTCCGCGCCGCGTCAGCGCGGCGTGTCCCGATCCGAAGAGCGCACCAAAGAGGGCGATGTAGATGGCCAGCAGAGCGGGTGCGACGAGGCCGACCGCGGGCGGCGCATTGCCGTAGAACACGGTGACGACGTAGATCCAGTGCAGCACGGCCGTGTGGGCGACGAGCGACGCGGCAAAGCCCCAGCGCGCGGCTCGCCATGGCTCGAGGCCGCGCAGGGTCAGGACGAGCGCCGCGGGCGAGGCCCAGCCGAGCACCCAGCCGAGGTCGAGGATCCTCCCCGCGATCGGGTGGGGGAAGGCCAGGAAGGTCACGAGGGCGTAGCCCAGGAGCCAGGCGATGCGTCGTCGGGTCGTCACGGCGAGACGGCCCGCAGGACGCGGCGCTCTTCGGCCCGCATGGCCCGCGCCTCGTCCCGCTCCTCGTGATCGTAACCGAGCAGGTGGAGGACTCCGTGGATCAGGAGCCTCAGCACCTCGACATCGAGATCCCTCCGACCCCGCCGCGCCTGGCGCTCGGCGGTCTCGAGACTCACCACCACGTCCCCGAGCAGATTGCCTCGCCGATCGGGATGGGGGCCTTCGAGCAGCGAGAACGACAGCACGTCCGTGGTCCGATCGATGCCCCGGTAGCGCTCGTTCAGCTCCGCCATCTCGGCGTCGCCCACCAGGGCCACCGAGAGCTCCGCGTCCGGCCGATCGACGGCGCGCAGGATCGCTCCGGCGCGCCGCCGCAGCCGGCGCCGATCCACCTGGGGCAGGCCGCGACGCCCCGCGAGGCGCACCGTCATTCGGACTGGGATTCGGCTTCCGGCGCCAGCCGCGGGTCGTTTCGGGGCGCGTCGCCGCGCCCCGGGCCCCGGCGCTCGTAGGCGCGGATGATGGACTGCACCAGCGGGTGACGCACCACATCCGAGTCGGAGAAGTGCATGAAGCCGATACCCTCGACCCCCCGGAGCACGTCGAGGGCCTCGACGAGTCCGCTGCGCCGATCCTGAGGCAGGTCGATCTGGGTCACGTCTCCGGTGACGACGGCTCTCGACTCGAACCCCAGCCGGGTGAGGAACATCTTCATCTGCTCGCTCGTGGTGTTCTGCGCCTCGTCGAGGATCACGAAGGCGTCGTTCAGGGTCCGACCGCGCATGAACGCCAGCGGCGCCACCTCGATCACCCCGCGCTCCAGCAGTCGCGTCGACTTCTCGTAGTCCATCATGTCGCCCAGGGCGTCGTAGAGGGGGCGGAGGTAGGGGTTCACCTTCTCCGCCATGGTACCGGGCAGGTAGCCGAGCTTCTCACCGGCCTCGACCGCGGGGCGCGTCAGCACCACCCGCGAGACCTCGTGCCGATTCAGCGACGCGAGGGCGACCGCCATCGCCAGATACGTCTTCCCGGTACCCGCCGGACCGATCGAGAACACCATGTCGCGCTTGCGCATGAGATCGATGTAGCGGCGCTGTGCCAGGGTCTTCGCCGCGATCCGCCGCCGGGTCCCCACGTCCGCCAGCACGTCCTCGTAGACGTCTTCGAGGTCCGCATCGGGCTGCTGCGTCAGGGTGCGGATCGTCTCGCGGACCTCACGCGGAGTGACCGTGTCACCCGCCCGCAGCCGGCCGTAGAGGTGCTCGAGCACCTTGCGCGCCTGCGCCACTGGCGCGGCGGCACCGACCACGCGGACCTCGTTGCCCCGCGCCCGAGCCTCGATCGAGAGCTCCTGCTCGAGGATGCGGAGGTTGCGATCGCCCTCGCCGTAGAGCGCAGCGGCGCTCGCGTTGTCGTCGAAGATCAACGTCTGGCGGGTGGTCGGCGGGTTCGAAGCCAGGTGATTCCTCGAGATGCGCGCCGTCGCGCCGCGGCTCGGTTTGCGATCTCAGTACTCGGGGGCGAGCAGGACGACCCCGTCATCTCGATTCGATGAATAGTAGGGACGCCCCTCGGGCGCCGCCAACGCGTCGGCGCCCAGGAAACCGCCGCGCTCGAGCTCGTCGAGCGAGGCCGGCCAGCGGCCCTCGGCGAGGCGGTAGGCGTCCATGGCGTTTCGCAGCCGCCGGGTCGCGTAGGCCTCGCGCAGGCGTTCGAGGGACTGCTGCTCGATCCGGGGAGGCGCCGGCTCCGGCTCGTGGACCCGGACGAAGACCACGGAGGCGAGGAGCGCGAGCATGCAGACCGCGGTGGCCACGGACGCGCCGACCCCACCGGAGAGCCGTGGCGCGCCGCTTCGGACCGCCCGAACGTGGCGTCGCAGACTCAGCGCTCGCTGCCCCTGCACGGGCTCGATCAAGCCGGCACTCCGGAGCTCCGCCAGGATGCGCGTCCCGTCGAAGGTGCCCAGGCGAGACAGGTCCACGACGCGCCTCGCCGGGAGCCGTCCATCCACCAGGGAGTGCACGATCCGGGCGCTCTCGAGCTGATCTGCCGAGAGCGTGTCGGAGCCGTCGCGATAGCTCTCGAAGCTCCCCACCGTTTCGAACACGGTCTGGTCCGACGGGATCTGCGCCGCGAGGCTCTGCCACTCGTCGACCATGCGCAGACCGTCCATCAGGATCTGCTCGGCTCCAAGCAGGGTGCCCGGATCCCGGTCGTGACTGACGGTCTGGGCACGAAAGTCGAAGGAGCCGCTCTCCCAGCGCAGGACCTCGAAGATCGTGTCGCGGGTGAGGAGGTCCTCGATGCATTCCACCTGGGCCGAATCGAGCCAACCCCGCTCGACGACGGCGCGCCCGAAGGTCTGCGCCGAAGAGCGCCGCGCCGAGGTGGCCTCCTCGACGCGCCGTCGGGTGAGTACCCCGCAACGCGCCATCATGTCGCCGAGGGGATCCGGATCCCCGTCCCGGGTCGCCGCGGGATGGGCCACGACCACCCGTCCCTGATCGAAGACGAGCTGGACCCGACGCGTCCCCCGGGAGAGCTCGAGCACTCCCGTCTTGCGCTGCTGTCCGATCAGCTGGAAGACGTCGGCGATCCCGAAGTCCCTAAGATTGCCGGAGAGGCCGACGCTCAAGGCGAGGCCTCCCGGCTGCGGAGCGTCAGCGCGACCGTGGCGGTGTAGAGGAGTGCCGCGAGCAGGGCGACGCCGAGGAAGGCGACCGGGGCCGCGGCCCCCGCGACCAGCGGATCCGGAACGACGCCCCCTCGCCACATCGCAGCCGCAAGGGCCAGCGCGAAGCAGACGGCGCCGAGCAGACCGCGCAGCGGGCGATCCGAGAGCAGGCCGGCCGCGCCGGGCAGGAGGACCGACGCCGCCGTCGACAGCCGTCGCAGGCGCTGCTCGCGCTCGCGCAGCTCCTCGATCCGCTGGACCCTCAGGGCACGATCGGTCTTCTCCGGGTGGTCGAAGAGACGGGTGCAGTCCTCGCACACCACTCGCACAACGCCGTTGCCGCAGGGAGCGCACTGCCGACCTCCACAGCGGCTGCAGAAGCGCGACGTCCGCAGTCGCGCTCCGATCGCCCAGGACACGATCAGCACGACGGCGAAGGCAGCCGACGCGTCTCGCACGGAGTGCCCCAGGCGCCCCGGCGCCAGCGGTGCCCGGAGCTCGGCGGCCAGAGGCTCTCCCGAAGCCGACGCGAGCGCTCGCGTCCATGCCGCCTCGACGCCCAGCGGGAGATCCACCACGAAGCCCTCGTTCTTCGTGCGCTGAAGGGAGGCGAGCTGAGCGATCATCTCACCGTCGGCGCGCTGGGCCGCCTCGAGCGTGCGGTTCAGGTCGTCCACCTGGAAGGACTGGCCGTAGGCCTGGGAGAGGTTGAAGAGGACCACGGCGGAACGCTCGACGTCGAGCGCGCGCTGGTAGAGCTCGAGGGCGCTGCTCACGTGCCCCAGATCGAGACGGACGTTGGCCGCGTTGTTCAGGACCACCACGTCACCGGGGTAGTGGGTCAGCAGTCGCTGGTAGAGCGCATCGGCCCGGCCGAGATGACCCGACTGCCGGGCGTGGAGAGCCAGCCCCCGGAGGGCCAGGGGATCCTCGTCGGCAGCGGCCTCGAGGCGCGCGAGGTCCACCGGCGAGGCCATGCCGTGGCCGGTCGAGTAGGCCGCGCGCGCCACGGCATCTCCCGGGAATGCATCCAGCAGGGACCCGGCGAGACGCGGCACCGGATACAGACTCGCCAGCACCACCGCGGCGGCCAGGGTCAGCGCCGCGCGCTGTCGCCGGCTGCCGTAGGCGACGCCGATCGCCAGGGCCGGCAGCGCGAGCCCGAGTGCCCCCTCTCCCAAGGCGAGGGGCGTCAGCATCGCGGCACCGAGCAGAGCCGCCTGCGCGAAGCCGGCGGGCCGCCCGGGAACCAGGTGGGAGAGATCGTGAGCGGCGTGGGGCGCCGCCAGCACCGCCGCCAGAACGATCGTCAGGAGACCACCCGCCAGCAGCGCAGCGGCCAGGAGATAGAGCCCTGAGCCCGCGAACCAGAGTGAGGCCTCGGCATGGGAGCCGACGGCCGCCAGACCATCCACTACCGCCCGGATGGCGTCCATCGGCGCTTCCTGGTGCAGCCAGAGCGCCCGGGCCCGCGACAGGTGGGCCGCCGGGAGGTTTGGCGCCAGCGCTACCGCACCCTCGGCGCGCGCGACGGGCGACCCGCCCACGTTTCCGTGGATCAGCGCCAGCGCGGCGGCGTCCAGATCCCAGACACCCACCTCGAGGGCGCTGCGCCGGGTCGACTCGACCCGCTGCTCCAGGGAGACAGAAGCCTCTTGCCAGACCCGCTGGACCGCCGTCGCCTCACGGGGCGACGCCTTGCCGGGGGCCGGGGCGGTCCGGCCCGTCGCGGCGGCTCGCCGGGTGGAGCCGTCCGCCTCGGCCGATGGATTCCCCGCGGGGGCAAATCCCTGGATCTGGAGCGCCATCCTGGCGTCGGTCTCGGCCCCTGCCGCGAGTGGCATCAGCCACAGCGCGAGCATGAGCCAGACGAGCCAAGACGAGCCCTTTCGATCGTGCCCCGCGATCACGGCACTCCTCTCCGACCACCCACCGATTCGCCACTCTCTATCGGCGACTCGGGAGCGGGTCTGAACCGTTCGTCGGCGCCTCGGACGCGCTCGACAGCGTTGGCGACGGAGACTATGCTGGCGCGCCGCTCGAACCCCGGGAGAGCCCTTGGCGCATCACAAGTCGGCGAAGAAGCGAGCTCGGCAGAGCCTCAAGCGACGCGATCGCAACCGCCACGTGCGGACCGGGCTCAATACCGTCGTCAAGTCGACCCGCACCGCCATCGAAAATGGCGAGGCGGAGGCCGCGGGCAGCGCGCTGCGCAAGACCGAGAGTGCACTCCGAAAGGCCGCGAGCAAGGGCGTGATCTCGAAGAAGCACGCCAGCCGCCGCCTATCCCGCCTGGCGAAGCGGGTCCACGCCCTCGGCAGCTGATCCAGCTGCGAGCCGTTCAGCTCGCCAGCGCGATCACCAGGCGCTCGAGCGCGAGCTCGGGTCGCAGAGCTCCCGCCCCCTTCAGGGCCAGGTCCGTCTGGTGCAGCGCGTCGAGGGAGCCGCGCAGGCGCCGCGGACCGTAGCGGCGCGCCTGGGTCTCGAGCTTCTTCCGCACGAAGGGGGGCCCGGCAACGGCCGCGCCGTGAGCGACCCGCATCAGGCGGCGGAAGTGTGAGGTGAGCGACCCGAGCACCACCGGCCCTGGCGCTCCCGCGGAGAGCAGCTTCCCCAGCACGCCCAGGGCGTCGGCGGCCCGTCCCTCCCCGATCGCGTCGGTGAGATCCCAGATCGGTGCCTCGGCAAGGGAGGCCGTACCCGCCGCCACGTGCTCGCGCGTCACCGACTTGCCCTCCCCCGCGAGCAGCGCGAGCTTGGCAATCTCGTTGCGGAGCAGGAGCAGCTGGGGCCCGGTCCGGTCCGCCAGCAGCTCCGCCACGCCCCTGCCCAGGCGAACCCCCTGTCGCTCGGCCTCGCCCCGGATGAACGCCGCGATCTCCCGAGAGCGCGTCGGCGCCGCGCATTCGACGACGGCGTCTCCGAACGCCTTCACCCAGCGGGCGCGCCGGTCGGCCTTTGCCGCGGCCACCGCGAGCACACAGGTCCCACCGACGCCGACCCGCTCGACCGCCTCCGGGATTCCCTCGGTGAGACCGCGCGCGCCCCGGCGCGCCTCCGGCTCGTTCACGATCACCAGCCGCCGGCGAGCCAGCACCGGAAGCGTCTCCACGGCATCGAGCAAGGCGGCGGGCTTCGTGCCGCTCCCTTCCAGCCGGTCGAAGTCGAAGTCGCTCGCGCCGTCGCCCAGCACCGCAACGCGCAGCGCCTCGAGAGCATCGTCGCGCAGCAGCGGCTCGTCTCCAGCCAGCAGATAGGCGGGGCGGAGCTCGCCGGACCCGATCTCGGCAATCAGCTCGTCGAGCCTCATCGCGACAGCGCCTCCCCCATCTCGTCGAAGAAGCGGGTCGCGAGAATTGCAGCCAGGCGGCGCAGTGCCTCGTCCCGGTTCTTGCGCTGGGCCTCGATGTCCGCGCTTGCGAGATAGCGCTCGGTCTCACGCAGCGCGCCGCCGGGAAGCGCGACGGCGGAGCCGTCGCGACGCACCGCATCGAGATCCACCGCGAGGACGATCTCCTGCTCGCGACCGAGGATGGCGGACGAGAGGCTCCGCGCCCGACTCTCGATCGGGAGGATCCGACCACTCACCACCACGTCCGCTTCCGCGGGGTCCTCGATCAGGGCATCGCTGGACCGGCGCAGGAGCTCTCGCCTCAGTGCATCCGCGACCACGTACTCGACGCCCGGCTCGAAGGAGTCGTTCCGGGGCGTACGAATCGCGATGGAGTCCGTCCCACCGAGCCCCGCACCGGCGAGTCGATAGCCACATCCCCCCGCGAGCAGAACGATTCCGACGACGAGCGCGACGCGAGCACCCCGATCCACGACGGAGATATACCACAGCCGGGGGTCGACGAGGCCGAGCTGCCGACCGCCGGCTCGCGGTCGCGACGGGGCGAGGCAAGCTCGCGTCAGCCTACCTTGAGCAACCCCTTCACCACGGCGAGCACGCGGTTCGCCTGGATCGGCTTCGTCAGATACTCGTTGGCGCCCAGGGCGATCGCCCGATCGCGATCCTCGCTGGCGCCTTCGGTGGTGATGACGACGATGGGAATGTCTTTGAGGGTCTCCTCGCTGCGCATCAGCCGGATCAGCTTGAGCCCGTCCATCACCGGCATGTTGATGTCGATCAACGCGATGTCGTAGTGGTCGCTCGAGACCTTGCGGAGACCGTCCATGCCGTCCTGGGCCTCGACGATCTCCACGCCCCGGAGGCGCCTCAGTGCGAAGACGAGCAGCTGACGCATGGTCGGGCTGTCTTCGACAATGAGTACTCGATGCTTCTCCATTTCCGGACCCTCGCGCTGGCTCCGCACCGGTGGCGGACTAGTTCGTCAGGAGATCGATGAACCCCTGGATGGTGTTCAGCTTGCGCTCCGACTGCGAGTAGAGCCTCGCCGCGAAGAGCGCCGTGGCCGCGTGGCCGCCGAGCATGTTGAAGAGCTCGTGATCCAGAGGGGAGAACCCGTCCTTCTGTTGCAGGAGGCCGAAGACCGCGATCGCCCCGATCGACCTATCCTGGACGCAGAGCGGGACACAGACGATCGGCTGGCTGAGGTCCCGGGAGCTCGTGGTGTTCCAGCAGGTGGCCTCCGCCGAGGCCACGGCCTTGCCGAGGATTCCCGAGCCCAGCTTCACCCTCGGGAAGCGCGCCAGCGCGAGCCCCTCAGCCGCCACCGGCGCGAGCTCGTCCGACTCCTCATCGAGGAGGTAGACGGCGAAGACCTCTGCACCGACCAGGTTGATCACGATCTCCATGATGATCTTCAACACTTCGTCGAGATCCAGGGTCGAGTGGAGCTGGTAGCTGGCCACATAGAGGTTCGCGAGGTTGTTGTTCTCCTCCTCCACCTCCACGTAGCGCCGGGCGAAGTCCGAGTTCTCCTGCTCGACCTGACCGAGCCGCTCGCGGACGTTCGTGCACTCCTGCTCGAGGCTCCGGATCCGCTCGAGCAGCTCCTGGCGCAGCTTGCTCCAGTCCCGGGGGTTCTGTGCCGCCGACTCCTGGCGATCCCTGAGCTGGGCCAGGTCGAGGCGCAGACGCTCGTTTTCGCGAATGATCTCCCGCGTGAACTCGGCCCCTCGATTGAAGATCTGGACGAACTCCTCGGCGCGGTCCGTGCGCTTCTGATCGTCGCCGCTCATCCCCTCCCCTTTCGGCGGCTTCCGCCGCCCTCTTCCCGACGCTCCTGAACCTCGATCCCGCCCCGAATCGCCGCGGCGATCCCGTGCAGGGGCAGGACCTGGTCCACGGCGCCCGTCCGGATCGCCTGCTGGGGCATGCCGAAGATCACCGCCGTCTCCTCGGACTCGGCCACCACGTACCCGCCGGCCTCCTTGACGGCGAGCGCACCCCTGCGGCCGTCGTCGCCCATCCCGGTCAGTACCACGGCGATCAGGTCCGGGCCGAAGCACTTCGCGGCGGATTCGAACAAACGATCCACCGAAGGGGCGTACTTGTCGCTGGGCTCGCCCGGTATCACCCGCGTCACCACCTGATCGAACCCTGCGCCGAGCTCCAGGTGCGCGCCCCCGGGTGCGATCAAGACCGTGCCCGCGGCCAGCCGCTCACCTCCGCGAGCTTCCATCGCCCGCAGCGGCGTCAGGCGATCGATGCGGTCGGCAAAGCCTGCGGTGAATCCGCTCGGCATGTGCTGGGCCACGACGAATGTACATGGAGGCGCATCGGTGAACGCGCCGAAGATCTGCATCAGAGCCGCGGGGCCTCCCGTGGACGAACCGATCGCCACGACGCGCGGAGAGGCGCTTCGCGCAACAGAGACCGCCGGACGAGGCACGGCGCTGATGCGGTCGCGGACCTTCTCGATCCGCAGGTCCCGGATCGCGTGGACCTTGCGGATCAGCTCGCGCTCGATGTTGGCGAGATCCTCTCCGGCGCGCGGCGTGGGCTTCGCCAGGAAGTCGACCGCACCGAGCTCGAGCGCGCGGAACACGCTCTCCTCGCCCACGCGCCCGCTGATCACCATCACCGGCGTCGGTCGTTTGCTCATGACCAGGCGCAGGAAGGTGAACCCATCCATGCGGGGCATCTCGAGATCGAGGGTGATGAGGTCCGGCTCGAGCTCGAAGGTCTTGCGGAGCGCCTCCTCACCATCTCGCGCGACGCCGACGACCTCGACCAGCGGAGAAGTGCCCAACATGCGGGTGATCGCCTGGCGCGAGAACGCGGAGTCGTCGATCACGAGCACGCGGATGAGGGACCTCGTCGTCACGACACGGCCTCCGCTTCGGCGATGGCTTCCTCGGCGGCCTGCCGCCAGATATCGCTGGCGAGCCCCGGGAGGGGCCGGCGGTAGACGAGATCACTCTTCAGATGACGGAGCTCGAGCGACGTCGAGAGATTGATCAGCGACTCGGAGTGGCCGAGGAGGAGGTGTCCACCTGGCCGCAGCTTCTCCTCGAAGGTTTCGATCGCGCGGCGCTTGCACTCCGCATCGAAGTAGATGACGACGTTCCGACACAAGATCACGTCCATCTGGCCGAGGAGCGCGACCTTCGACCGGTCCATGAGATTCACGTGGACGAAGTCGACGTGCTTCTTGATCTCGTCGGAGATCCGCCAACGCCCCTCGCACTCCTCGAAGTAGCGCTCGCGCAGCGGCGCTTCGGTCTCGCGAAACGACGCCTCCCGATAGAGACCCTCGCGGGCGCGCTGGATCATCCGGCGCGAGATGTCCGACGCGTAGACGCGAAGGTCCCGCGCGGGGTCGAGGCCCGCCTCTCGCGCGAGGATGACGATGCTGTAGGGCTCCTCGCCACTGGCACAGCCCGCGGACCAGACCGTAATGGGGCCGCGTCCGCACTCGCGACGCTGGAGCATCAACTCGGGCAGGATCTCGTCTACGAGCGCCCGAAGCTGTCGCCGTTCGCGCAGGAAGTACGTCTCGTTGGTGGTGACCTCGTCGATGAGCTCCGAGAGCTCTCCGGTAGTCGCGGGCTCGGAGCGAAGCGCATAGTGATACGCCGCGTAGCTCGTGAAGGCGCGCTGACGCATGCGGCGCTCGATCCGCCTCTCCAGCAGAAAGCGTGTCTCCGAACCGAAGTGCAGACCGCAGTGGGTCCGCAGCAGCTCCGAGAACATCCGGAACTCGCGGTCGTTCATAGGGTCGAAACCGTTTGCCTGCGCCTCGGACATCTCGTCTCAGCCCTCGAGCCGCTCGAGCGCGCGTAGCGTCACGCTGCGCACGAACTCGTCCTGCTCGAGATCCAGGCGCCGCAGGATGGCCGGCAGAGCGCGCTTCACGCTGCGCTCGAAGAGCACCTGGATCGCTTCCGCCCGCACGGACCAGTCGGGATGCGCCGTGAGAGGAATCACCCGATCCAGATCCTCGGCTCCACCGTGCTCCCCGACACAGCGAACCGCCTCACGCACGACGTCCGGCTCGGGGTGGGAGAGGAGGTCGGTCACGCGCTCCGCGACGCTTCCTCCGACGGCGCGAGCGGCCTCGACAACCGCCAGGGCGACGGGCGCCTCGTCACCGCGGGCCGCGTCGAGCAGCTCCCGGGCCTCTCGCGCCAGCGGTGAATCGCCCTCCCCCGCGAAGTGGAGGCCGACCGTGCGGACCGCCGCTGCGCGAACGCGGGCATCCGAGTCCTCCGCGAGCCGACGCAGATCCGGAAAGACCTCCGCGTTGCCGCGCTCACCCAGCGCCGACGCGACCGCGATGCGCACGTCGGCCGATTCGTCCGCGATGGCGAGGTGCAGAGGCTCCGCCGTCGCCTCGGGCTCCAGGCGTACGATCGCCCCCACGGCGGCGCGGCGCACCTCGGCGCTTGGATCCTTGAGCAGAAGCGACACGAGCTCCCGGTCCTGTGGGCGCCCCAGACTGCCGAGCACCCGGGCGATCGCGACGCGAACCGGTTCCGCTGCGCCGTGGAGAGCGATGCCCAGCAGCCCGATCGCCCGCTCCGGATCGGCCGCTCCTCCGGGCCCGGTCAGGCGCACCAGGGCGCCGACCAGGGCCGTGCGCTCCTCGTCTCCGTCGTGATCGCCGTCGTCCGGGGGCGCGGCGAGTCGCCGGATCAACGGCTCGAGGCCTTCGCGGAGGCCGCGCGTGCCGATGGAGGCGGCGGCCGTCGTCCGCACCGTCGGATCCGGATCGTCCATGGCCCTGATGAGGCACTCCGCGCTTCGAGGACCGCTGGCACGACCGAAGAAGGCGCAGGCATCGCGGCGAGAGGACGCCTCGAGGTCCTCCCAGACGTCGGCGATCGCCTCCTCCGCCAGCTCGCCCAGCATCTCCAGCGCCGCCAGCACGACCTGGGCGAGGGCCTCGTCGCCGCCAGCAAGCAGCAGCGGCACGGGCGCCTCGGGGGCCCGGAGCAGGCCCAGGAACTGCACCAGTACGAGCCTCGTGGCGAGATCCGCCTCGGAGAGGCGCTCGATCGCGTGGGTGACGATCTGAGGCGCGGCGCGCCCCACTTCCCGGATCTCACTCGCCAGCGTATCGGTCTCGTGCGACCCGACCCGCGAGAGCAGGCTCAGGAGCGCGCGCATCGCCGCCTCGCGGCTCGCACGCCCCGGGTCTTCGAGAGCCTTCAGAAGCGCCCGGCGGGCCTCGTGGTCGTCGTCACCGCCCCCCAGCACTTCCAATGCCGCGGGACGCAGGACAGGCGAGTCGAGCGCTCCCGACAAGTCTCGCGCCGGCACCCCGACCTGGAGCCTCCCCAGGGCGCAGAGCGCCGAGTAACGCACGAGATCGTCCTGTCTGTCGTCCGTCGACGAGGCGACCAGCGCCGAGACCGCGTCGCCGCCTCCGATCGCGCCGAGCGCGTCGGCGGCAGCCGCACGTACGTTCTGGTCCTCGTCGCCGAGATGCGCCACGAGGACCGGAACCGCCCTCAGGTCGCCGATCCCGGCCAGGACGTCCACCACGAACTTCCGGACGTCCACGTCCTCGCTGGTGATGGCCTCGAGGAGCCTCGGCACGGCCGCGGCGCCGCAGTGCACCAGCGCATCGACGGCTGCGTTGCGACGGCCCGGGTTCTCACCGTCCGCCAGCGCCTGGATCAGCGCGTCGGCGATCGCGTCCCCATCGGGCCAGGCCCCGAGCCGCTCCACCGCGGCCTTGCGGACCCGCCAACTCGCATCGCCGAGCCGTTCGACCAGGCGCGTGACCACCTCGTCGGGGCGAAGACCGAAGGCCCGCTCGACGGCGAGGCGGCGGACCTCCTCGTCCTCGCTCTCGAGATCCCTGAGAACGCTCTCGCGCTCGCGATCCTCGAAGGGCAGCATCACTTCATTCCCCGGCTGCGAGCCACCCGTAGGAGCTCGCGCTCGAGGAAGTCCGCCGGGTTCCCGACCCGCGGGTCCACGCGCTGGGCGAAGAGCGACCGTCCCTCCTCGAGCTCCGACCCGAGCACCGCCACCACGTTTCCGTCGCGAACGCCGGCCTCGAACTTCTCCGGGTTGTAGAGCACCACGTCGGAGACGATGATCCGGGCCAGCCGCTCGGCCTGCTCGGTCTCGGCCGAGAGGGCCGGATCGACCACCGCGGGGGCCGGCTCCACGGCGGCAGGCTCCTGGCCCGAGGGAGCGCGGACCGGGTCTGCGGCGGCGGGGGGCGACGACGCCGGCATCGCCGGACCAGGGGACGCCACATCCCCCGTTCGCGTCGCGGGAAGAGGCTGCGACACCTCGGTCTCGTAGGCCGTGCGGGCGCTCGAGGGCGACGGCTCCTCTTCGCGCTCGATGCCCGGGTCCTCCCAGAAGGACTCCGGCGGCGGATCCGGGGTCGAGCGCTCACGGGGTGCCACCGACGGATCCGGCATCGAGAGGTCACGGGGTGCCTCCAACGGGCTCCGAGCCTCGAGCTCGCGCGGTGCCGGCGACGGGGCCGGGACGGAGACCGCCGGAGGCCGTGCCGCCAGCGGGGCGGGCGGTCCCAAGGACACCCCGAAGCCCTCGAGCAGGGGAATGAGTGCATCGGGCAGCTGATGGCGCTCCACGTACGCGTCGGCCCCGTAGAGGTCCCGCGGCGGTCGGCGGTAGCGGTCCTGGTCGTGGATCGCCCCGACGAGCACCACGTGAATGCCCCTCAGGCTCTCGTTGCGCTTCACGATCTCGCAGACCTGGAAGCCGAACATCTTCGGCAGCGCCGCATCGAGAACGACCACCTGGGGCAGCGCGCGCTGGATGTTGAGAATCGCCTCCACGCCGTCATGCACCAGGAGGGTCTGGAGCCCGCGGGCGGCCAGCGCGTCCGCAACCTGCCGGCCGGCCTCCTCCTCGGGATGTGCGATCAGGATGGGCCCCTCGAACTCGGTCGTCTTCGCCGACTCCGCCACGGGAAGCGCCGCGACCCGGCGCTCCGCCGCGACGACCGGCGCCTCCGACCGGGGCGGGGGTGCCGCGGGCTGCCGCGTCTCCGGGGCCCGGACGGCAAGCTCGGGCATCGCCTCCGGGGCCTGCGGCCGCGCGGGCCGCAGCCGCGGAGTCTGCAGGGGCTTCGCCGGCGCCTTCGGGCGCGAGGGCGCCGGCGCCTCGGGCGCACGCACGCGGAAGACGTTTTCGCAGCGGCTGCACCGCAGCCTCGCCCCTTCCGGCCGGAGCTTCGCCCGGTCGATGCGATAGCGCGCTCCGCAGCTCGGACACGCAGCGATCATGAACTTCTCCCCGTCTCGCACATCTCGATTCCCGCCCCCTACGAGACCCGGAACCTGGCGACTTCGTCGCGCAAGGTATCGGCGTGCTTGCGCAAGGCCCGGGTGACGGCGTCGAGGGTTCCAGTGGCCGCTTCGTTTGCCCGGGTCCGAGCCCGTACCGACTCGAGGCCCCGAAGTGCCGACGCGCACGCCTGTGACTGCTCCTGCAGCGCTCCGTGGATCTGCTCCACCGCCAGCCGTACCCCCTCGATGCTCTCCCGGATCCGACTCGAGCCCCGCGCCTGCTCCTCCGTCGTCCCCCGCACCTGCTGCGCCACGTCCCGCATCATCACCGAGCTCGCCGAGACCACCGCGTGGCTCCGCTCCTGCTCCTGCGTCGCGTCGCGGATCTGCTCCACTCCGCTCCGGACACGCTCCATCAGCTCCACGACGTGTCCCGAGGCCTTCGCCTGGGCCTGCACCGCCAGTACGATCCCGCTCATCCGCTCGCCGCTCTGACGCGAGGCCTTCGTGATCGACTCGAGCGAGAGGCCCGCCTCCACCGAGCGCTCCACGCCGCGCGCCACCAGGGCCGTCCCCTCTTCGATCGCCGCCGTCGCCCGGGTCGCCTCCTCCTGCACCGAGGCGATCAGCCCTCCGATCTCCTTCGTGCTCTCGAGCACGCGCTCCGCCAGGTCCTTGATCTCGTCCGCCACCACGCCGAACGCCCGACCGTGGTCTCCCGCCTGGGCCGCGATGATCGCGGCATTCAGCGCCAAAAGGTTCGTCTCGTCCGCCACGTCGTCGATCACGTCCACGATCGCGCCGATCTCGACCGTCCGACCATGCAGGCCCCGGATGACCTGCTCCGCCGTCTCCGTCGCCGCCTCGATCGCCGCCATCCCCTCGATCGTCTCCTGGACCTTCTCCCGGCCGCTCTCCGCCCGCTCGACCACCTCCGCCGACAGGCGGCTCGTCTCCGCCGCCGAGACGTCCACCTCGCGCAACGAGCTCGCCATCTCCTCCATCGAGGCCGACGTCTCCTCCGCCGCTCCGGACAGCCCCTCCGTGTTCTCCAGAACCTGGGAGAGGCTCCGCACCAGTTGGACGATCGAGCTCGAGACGCCCTCCACGTTCTCGTGCAGCCGCACCGCCATCTCGTTCAGCTCGCCCCCCGAGGCCCCGAGCTCGAGAATCGAGCTGCTCGACTCCTCCACCGACTCGTTCAGCGCCGACCCGGAGGCCGCGATGCCGCGCACCTGCGTCGCGATCTCCTCCATGCTCGACGCCGCCTGGTCGATCGAGTGCACCTGGGCCTCGGTCACCGTGGACACTCCCTCCGACACCGGCACAAGCTCCGAGGCGCTCGACTCCACCCGGTCCGCCGCCTCCGACACGCGCGACACCGTCATGCGAAGGCCCGAGGCCATGGTCTCGAACGAACGCCACAGCGATCCCAGCTCGTCCTCGCTCTCCCAGACCCGCCCACGGCGGAGGTCCCCCTGCGCCAGGCGACTCGCCTCCTCGCGCAGCAGCTGCGTCGAGCGCGAGATGTCGCGAGCCGTCTGGTACGCGATGACGAAGGCCAGGACGCCCGTCACCGTGATCAGGATGGCGAAGATGACCAGGGTCTCACGACTGCCCCCACGCAGCTCCGCCGCGGAAGAGAGCGCGACTGCAACCGATCCGTCGGAGAGGCGCCGCCAGGCGAAGACCTGATCCGAGGGAAGCCCCCGGCTGTCGCCCCGCTGCGCGCCCTCTGCCACGATGGCCCGGATGTGCTCGAGTACGTCGGGCGAGAGAGCTCCGGAGACCTCGAGGTCCGCGAGCCCGGCAATCTCGAGGGGCAGCGGCGCCAGCCCCGGATCGACGGCGATCTCGTCCCCTTCGGACCCGGGATGCCGCGGAAGGGCTTCGAGCACCCGGGCCTGCCAGTCCACCGCGAACGCCTCGAGGGAAGTCGAAGCGCGGCGCTCGGCCAGCATGACGGCGAAGATCACCGGAACGAGGGTCACGACCGTGGTCGTCGCGATCAGCTTCATCCGCAGCGGGACGTGCATCACGTGCTGCTCGCGCTGCTCCGGATCGGGAAGCTCCGCTACGAGGGCCTCGCGGACGTCGGACACGTGCGTCTTCACCTGGTAGCCGAGCAGGATGCCTGCGACGACACCGGCCGCCGCGCCGGCCACGAGCATCACGCTCGTCTCCGTCCAGCCCCATGCCGAGAAGCGCAGGGCCATGCCCAGCGACACGAGCAGCACCGGAACGATCCACGAGATCGCGACGAGGAGCGCCGCTCGAAGCGGCAGATTCATCAGCACCGAGAAGGCCCGCAGCGGCTCCTCGCCGCGATCGAGCCAGTTCACCACCCCCGCCGCGATCCGCCGCTGGACCCACATGGTGAGCGGCGTGGCGACGACCGCGTAGCCGAGGACGAGCATCGCGAACCAGCGCCACTGGTCCGCCGTGAGACGGAGCAGCGCCGCGAGACAGCCGATCACGATGGCCAGGGCCGGAAGCGACATCCAGGAGTGCAGGACCACGACGCCGCGAACGAAGCGGGTGCCGGACGGGAGCGTTGCGGTCGTCATGCCACCGCCTCCTCGGATCGGAATGCAGAGCGATAGACGCTCTCGAGCAGGTGCTCGAGGGAGAGCACCAGGATCGGAGGCGCATCGGGTCGCCGGACGACGGCGCGCGCGGCCTCGTAGCCCGCCTGGGTGGCGAGAGCCGGCGGGTCTCCCATCGCCGCGACGTCCACCGAACGCACGTCTACGGCGGCGTCCACCAGCAGCCCCAGGATCAGACCATCGGCCTCTACCACGAAGATCCGCGTGCTCGGCCCCGGAACCACGCACTCCCCGCGCAGGGCTTCCCCCAGATCGACCACGGGGACGATCGCCCCGCGCAGATCCACCACGCCCTGGATCAGGGCCGGCGCCTTCGGCAGCGGCGTGATCGGCTGCCAGCGCACGATCTCCCGTACGCATGAGACGTCGAGCGCGTAGAGGCTGCTCCCCACCTCGAAGCAACCGAGGGTCACCACGTTCTCGTGAAGCATCTGGAATTCAGCCCTCGACATCGATCTCGAGCACCCGCTGCAGGGCGATCAACGAGACGAACTCGCCGCCCCGCTCGCAAAGAGCCTCCACGGCAGAGACCTCGCCGATCGGCGGCGGAAGGACCTCGTCGGCGTCGACCTTCAGGACCTCGCGCACCGCATCCACCAGCAGCCCGGCGATACATCCGTCCGCCAGGTGCACCACCACGATCCGACTAGAGCGCAAGAGCTCGGCAGCCGGCAGGCGAAGTCGCTGACGCAGATCGACGACCTGGACGATCTCTCCGCGCAGGGAGACGACGCCCCGAACCGCCTCCGCGACCCTCGGGACCGGGGTCATCGAACGCATGCGAACGATCTCGCGCACGCTCTCGACCCGCAGTGCGTACGTCGCCTCGCCCAGAGCGAAGGTGAGCAGATGAATGACCTTCCGCTCCTCCTCGTCGGCGGGCCGGTTCGCGCCGCGGGCCAGGTCCTCCCAGCTTCCGATCGCGGTGCCGGAATCGCCCGCGGCCGTCACGACGCCTCCCTCCTGCGTCCGGCGTCCTCGACGATGGCCGAGACATCCAGGACGAGCACCGGGTCCTGGTCTCCGAGGTCCGTCGCCCCGGCGATGCCGCGCACGGTCTCGATCGGGCCCTGGATCGACTTGATCACCGTGTCCTGCTGGCCGTAGAGGGCGTCTACGATCAGCCCGGCTCGCTGGTCGCCGATGCCCATGACGATGACGAAGGGCTTCTCCGCGGGCTCCGGATCCGGGAGATCGAACTCCCTTGTCAACCGGCGCAGGAGCAGGGGCTCGCCGCGGAGATTCAGGATCTCGCGATCCTCGCTGCGCTGCACGTCCCCCCATTCGATCATCAGCGTCTCGAGAACCGAGTTCAGGGGAATCGCGAAGCGGCGGCGCCCGGCCCCCACCAGCAGCGACTGGATGATGGCGAGCGTGATGGGCACCGTGAGCGAGATGGTCGTGCCGCGGCCGGGAATCGACTCCACGCCCACGATCCCGCCCAGGGCGGTCAGGTTCGAGCGGACGACGTCCATCCCGACGCCTCGCCCGCTGGTCTCCGTCACCTCCTCACGGGTGGAGATGCCGGGCTCGAAGATCAGATCGAGGGTCTCCTTCTCGCTCAGTGTCTCGCCGGCGCGGACGATGCCGCGGGCCTCGGCCCGGGCTCGAAGGGCATCCGAGTCGATGCCCCGACCGTCGTCTCGCACGGCGACCACCACGTGGTTGCCGCGCTGGAAGGCCTCGAGCAGAAGCACGCCGCGGCTGGGCTTTCCCGCCGCCCGGCGCTCGGTCTCGGACTCGAGGGCGTGGTCCAGGGCGTTTCGCACGACGTGCATCAGCGGATCGACGAGCGCCTCCACGATCAGCTTGTCGAGCTCGGTATCCGCCCCGCGGATCTCGAGATTCACGTCCCTTCCCATGTCCCGCTTCATTCGCCGCACTACGCGGGAGATCTTCTCGAAGACCTGACGCAGAGGAACCATGCGAACGTCGAGCACCGCCGACTGGAGGTCGCGCAGCTTGCGATCGATCGCCTTGTGGACCTTCCCGAGCTCGCTGCCGATCCTCGCGGTCTCCCGCTGCTCCAACAGCTTCGCCACCTGCTCGCCGAGGGCGCCGCGCTGGATCACGAGCTCGCCCACGAGGTTCATCAGCTCGTCGAGCTTTCGGATGTCGACCCGGACGGTGTCGCTGATGGACTTCAGGGATTGGAGGTCCATGATCCCCGAGCCGTCTTCCGGGCTTCGCGCATGCGTCTCCGCGGCAGACCGGGTCGCCGAGGTGTCCGAGCCCGCATCGCGCCGAGCGGCGGGCGTCGCCGACCCGACCGCTTCGACCGTGGCGCCGGGGAAGTCGAGGACCCGAAGCAGCTCGGATGCGTCGACGTCCGTGGCGGAGAGGATCGTGAAGTGGATCTGCGACTCCGGCGCATCACCGGGCGCCGGCAGGGTGGAGAGCACCTCGCCGTGCTCTCGAATCGCCGAGGTCAGCTCCGAGAGGCCCTCCTCGAACGCGATGATCTCGAACATCGCGCTCACCAGCACGATGGTGCGGCCCCGCTGGAGGTTCTCGCGCAGACGGTGCTCCTCGTACTCGGTGAGGGCCCCGAGCAGCGAGGGGTCGAGGCCGAGCCCGTCGAACTCGTCCCGGATCTCCGCCGGCGCCTGCGCCGCAGCCTCGATGCGTGCCACCAGCTGACGGATGGCGTCCTCGAAGGATGCGACCGCGTCGGCGTCCCCCACCCGCTCGAGGAGCGAAGCGAACATGTGCGCGGACTCCTCGATCAGCGCGAGGACGGGCGCCGCGGATTCGATCCGCCCCAGACGCATGGCGTCGAGAACGTCCTCGAGACGGTGAGCGAGCTCTTCGATGGGAGCGAAGCGGAACATTCCCGCCAGCGCCTTCAGCGAGTGCGCGGAACGGAAGAGCCGGTTCACGAGGTCCGGATCGAGATCCGCTTCGCCCAGAGCGGCATCGCTCAGATCCGCGACGTCGCTGCGCATCGCCTCGAGGATCTCCTCCGCCTCGGAGACGAATTCGCGCTCCGCCTTGTTGGCGCGCGGCGCGCGGGTCCTGCTTTGCGCCACGGGTCTCTACTCGCCGCTGCCCCGCGAACGCTCGAGCAGCATGTGCGCGGCATCGCGGAGATCCTGGGGCTCGAAGGGCTTGACGAGGTAGGCGTCGGCTCCCAGCGCGATGCCCTTCTCGCGATCGCGCTCGGACCCCTCGGTCGAGACGATGATCATGGGGATGCTGCGGTAGGCATCGTTGCCCTTGACGAAGGAGACGAGCTCGAGGCCGTTGATATCCGGCATATTGATGTCGGTGACGACCAGGTCGAAGGATCCCCGCGGAAGCTGCCGCAGCGCTTCGAAGCCGTTGGCGACCTCCGTGATCTTCACGTCGGCCCCGAGCGCCTCGAGCGACGACGTAAGGAGCGATCGCATCGTCGACGAGTCTTCAACGATCAGGATGCGCGGCACGGTGCCCCCTCGGAACGGTTCGCTGGCCAATCCGGCCCCGCTCGTATCGGCGCGCGCCGCCGACTTCTTGAGGAATCGAGGGCACTTGGCCCGGCGCCTACGGCTGGGGTGCGGTTCGCAGAGGCGATCCGACCGGAGCGGAATCGTCCGCCCGCGCGGCAGTGCCCGTCGCTAGGCGGACGCCTCGGCGTCGGCCAGCGCGCGTTCCAGCACGGCGCGATCGAGAGCGAGCCCGGCCTCGTGAAGGACGATCTCCAGAGCCACCGTGTCGCCGATCGGCTTCAGCTCCGGCAGGTGGTCGGCGTAGAGCAGCGCCGCCACGCGGCCTCCGCTCTCGATGGGTCCGACGTAGGCCTCCCGGGGCCGCTCGGGACCGAGCCACTCCGCCAGGTCGCCCTGCGCCGTCCCGAGCCCACCACAAACGCCGCGACGGCTCTCGAGCGCCTCCAGGAGGAGCTCGGGCAGATCCCGGATCCGAAGCTGCAGGGAGTCCGCCCCCGCGCCCTCCCCACCCTCGACGGCGACCCCCCGCCTGGCCATGCCCAGCGCGAGGTCGTCCCGGATCACGAGGATCGCAACCCGCGAGAACTGCTCGGCAGCAAACCCGAGCACGAGGGAGAGAACGTCGGTGCTTCCCGAGGGATCCCGCATTCGATCGCTGATCGCGCGTAGGCGATCGAGAGAGGCGCGAAATGCCGGCATGGGGGGTGTCGTCGGCCGGACCGGCGCCTCGGGGAGGTCCTCGAGGGCGGAGCGCAGCGAATGGGCCAGTGGCTCGTGGGTGCTCCAGCTCTCCGGCTCCGGCGAGATCGCGCCGGGCCGCTCGAGCACGCCGTCGAACGCCCTTCCCGCGTCCTCCGAATCGTCCGGCTGCACCAGCGCGAGCACGCGGATGCCCGGTGCCAGGCTGCGCAGTCGCGCGAGCCATGCCGGGTCGGCACTGCTCTCCAGCAATCGGGGCGCTGCCACCACCAGCGGCACCACGCCACGCGCGAGGTACTGGCGGATCCGCTCCACCCCCAGGTCCACCCGCTGGAAGATGTGGACCCGCGGCGCCAGCGCGCCTACGGCGGCCTTGAACCACTCCAAGGCGCTCAGGTCCTCGTCCATCGCCACCACCGGCTTCGCCCGGGGCGGCTGCGTCACCTGGACCGCGACCTCGACCGGCGCTCCCGCCGGTGTCTGCTCGACGGCGATCTGCTCCGGAGCGTTCCCCGAGCTCGCTTCGCCGGCCCCGGAGCCCGCCTCGATCCCGGTCTCCCCGCTCTCGCGCTCATCGAGGTCGCGCACCGCCGCCATCGCGATCGTTTCCGCCACCGACGCCGTCTCTGGCGACTCCGGCCAGTCCCCCCCTTCGGCGCCCGACTCCCCGCTGAAGACGGGGTCCTCGTCGCTCTCGAGCGAGGCGTTCGACAGGGGATCGAGGGAGAGCCCCTCGTCCCGCATGCGGGTCGCCTCCATCGCCAGGTACTGGGTGTTGATCCCGCTCGGCAGCAGCAGATCGACGTCCTCCGGGTCCACCTCGTCGCGAACCTCGAAACTGAACTCCCCGCTTCGCCAGAGGAACATGCGCATGATCGCCCGCTCCACCTGCTCACGGCGCAGCGAATCCAGGTGCTCCGGCGCGAGCCCGGACTCGCGAGCGACCGCGTCGGCGAGCGTCAGCTCTTCCCGATCGGCGCATGCAGCGGCCCGCTCGAAGTCCCCGGGGCTCACGAAGCCCCCGTCCACCAGCAGGCCCCGCAGGTCCTCGCACTCGCCCTTGACGGCCGCAGCCCGGACCAGCCCCTCGTACAGGACGATGCGGCCACCCTCACTGCCCGAGCGCAGCAGCAGCCTCCCCGACTTCCGGGCCAGGCTCACGATCTGGAGGATGTCCGTGAGGCCCAGATCCTCGAGGCTGCCGACCAGGCTCATCCCGCTCCGCCTTTCCGAGAGCGCGCACGAGTCCCCCTGGGCAGCTCGTGCTACGCCCGCTCGAGAGGAATCGGCCGTCGGGACCGCGACTTGACCGGGCTCAGGATCCGGTTCGGGCGGGTCGTCTCCCCACGGGCACGCGCTCGACGGGCCGCTCCGGAGCGAGATCGATACGCAGCTCAGATGGCAGCGCGCCCGCACGGGCGAGCAATGACCGGGTGAGCACCCGCTCCGCATCCGGCTCCGCCACCAGTGCGAGCGAGACGTCGGCACCCGCCTCGGCGGCGACCCAGGCGTCGTGAGCCCCCCGAAGGATCGCGTCCAGAGCCGCCTCGCCCCCCGATTCTTCACCGGCCGGGATCGAGAGCGCGAGGGAGCGAACCCGCAGCGCCAGCGCGCGTCGGATGGCGTCGGCGACCGCGGCTCGGCGGGCCTCGCCCTCGAAGCCGGTTTCGGCACCAAGGCCCAGGACCAGCACGCGCGCGGCCCGCAGGCCCCCTCCGCCCGGAATCAGGGCCGCATCGCCCCGGGCGCCACTCAGCCTCCCCGCCCGCAGCAGTCGGGAAAGCGCGCCGCAGAGCCTCCAGTCGACGAGCCCCGCCGCTCCGCGAAGTGGGCGCTCCGCCTCGAAGAAGCCCACGACCGCCAGCTCGACGCGAACCCGGTGCATGGGCTCGAAGATCGGGACGACGTGCAGGACGCTCAAGGCTCCGACTCGGCGGCCGCCCGGGTGTCCGGCGGACGAGCGTCGTCCCGATCGCGCGCGATGGCGTCGAGCACGCCGTTCACGAAGGCGGGCGATCGCTCACCGCCGAAGTCGCGCGCCAGCTCGATCGCCTCGTCGATCACGACCGATGCCGGCGTCTCCGTGTGGAGCAGCTCGTAGGCTGCCAGTCGCAGGACGTTGCGATCCACAGCGGCCATGCGCTCGACCCGCCAATTGCGGGCGTGAGCGGCGATGCAGGCGTCGAGCTCGTCGCGGTGCGCCGCGACGCCCAGGGCCAGCTCCGCCGCGAAGTCGCGAGCTCCCTCGTGGAGATCGAAGTGCGTCGCAACGCCTTCGAAGACGTCCTCGGGTCGTCCCGTGCCCCCCTCTCTGGCCCCCAGATCGGTCGCGTAGAGGACCTGCAGGGCAGCGCGACGCGAGTGGTGACGCGGCGGAGGGCGGCGGGTCACGCCCCGCCCTCCGGCTCGGCACCGAGTCGCGGCAGCAGCCGCGCCATCTCGATCGCCGCGCGCGCGGCCTCCTCCCCCTTGTTGCCGAAATCCCCCCCCGCTCGCGCGAGGGCCTGCTCCACGTCGTCCGTGGTCAGGACTCCGAAGGCGATCGGAACGCCGGTCTCCCGCATCGCAGCCTGGACGCCAGCCGTGACGCCCTGACAGACGTACTCGAAGTGCGGAGTCCCACCGCGGATCACGATGCCCAGGGCGATGACCGCGTCGTAGCGACCGGTGGAGGCGAGCGCCCGCGCTGCGAGCGGTAGCTCGAAGGCACCGGGAACCCAGGCCACGTGGACGTCGTCGGAGTCTGCGCCGCGTCTCATCAGCTCGTCTACGCAGCCTTCCAGCAATCGCACGCAGAGCAGGTGGTTGAAGCGCGAGACGACGACGCCGAAGCGAAGCTGCGAGGCATCGACGGAGGTTTCGTAGATCTTCACCGCCCCCTCCCCGGCCCGGTCTCGATGCGGCCGCGCACGTAGAGATCGGGGCCGACCCGTCGAATCCGCACGTCGCCGAGAGCGGGAGCGTGGGCCAGGCGCTCGAGGCCGAGTTCGCCCAGGGCGGGCCGACCTTCCGCACCCAGGAAGCGAGCCGCCACGAACCAGTGGACCTCGTCCACGAGGCGCTCGCGTAGCAGGGAGGCGCCCAGCTTCCCACCGCCTTCCACCAGGACGTCCGACACACCGCGCCGGGCCAGCTCCGAGAGCGCGCGGCGCAGGTCGAGCCCACGCCCTTTCCGAGGCCGGGGCACGGGAATCACCACGGCCCCCTTCGACGTCAGGGCTCGGCGCCGCGAGGCCGGCGCCGAGTGGGCGCAGAGCAACCAGGTCCGGTCCGGCTCGCCGCGCATCAGCTGCGCAGCCGGGGGCAGCCGCAGCCGGGAGTCCAACACCACCCGGACCGGTCGGTGGACGATGCGACCGCCGCGTCGTGCGTAGAGCTCGGGATCGTCGGCGAGCGCCGTCCCCGAGCCGATCAGGATCGCGTCGGCGCGGGACCGGAGCCGGTGTACCAGCGTCCGGGCTGCGGGGCCGGTGATCCAGCGCGACTCGCCACCTGCGGTGGCGATGCGGCCGTCGAGGCTCGCGGCGAGCTTCAGGGAGACGAAGGGACGCCCGGAGTCGACCACCCGGAGGAAGCCCCGGTGCTGATCTCGGCACTCCGACTCGAGTACGCCCACCCGGACCGCGACACCTGCCCGGCGCAGCTTGCGGATCCCAGCGCCGGCCACGTCCGGGTGGGGATCGACGTGCCCCACGAAGACCCGCGCCAGCCCGGCCGAGACGATCCGCTCCGCGCAGGGCCCGGTCCGCCCGACGTGGGCGCAGGGCTCCAGGGTCACCGCCAGCGAGGCGCCGCGCACCACGCGGCGGCCGAAGCGGCGGACCGCCCGCTCGATCGCGACGACCTCCGCGTGAGGCCCTCCGGGCGGGCGGGTCCGGCCCCGCCCCAGGACGCGGTCGCCACGATAGACCACGGCTCCCACCGGCGGGTTCGGGTGGGTGCGTCCACTGGAGGCGCGCGCCTGCGCGAGCGCCAATCGCATCGCGGCCTCCGGCGTCACTCCTCTGGCTCGTGGTTCTCGAGCTTCTCGAAGAAGCGCGCGTAGTCCTCGGCGTTCTGGAAGTTGTGGAAGACCGACGCGAAGCGTGCGGCTGCCAGCGTGTCGAGATCCACCAGCTCGTCGAGCACGCGTTCACCGATGAGCCGACTCGTCACCTCCTTCTCGGCGATCTCGGCCACGTGGCGCTCGATGCGGTCCACGAGCTTCTCCACCGCATCCGCGCTCACCGGCCGCTTCTCACACGCCTTCTCGACGGCGATCAGGATCTTCTCCCGCCGAAACTCCTCTCGGCGCTCGTCTCGCTTCACGACCTTCGGCAACACCGCCTCCAGTCGCTCCCGGGTGGTGAAGCGCCGCCCGCACTCGTGGCACTCACGCCGACGCCGGATCTCGGCGCCATCGCGTCCGAGTCTGGAGTCGATCACGCGATTCGTGGGGTCGGAGCAATAGGGACAGCGCAAGGGGGCGAGACCGGGTCAGTCGTTCCAGCGGCCCGGATAGAGCGGGAAGCGGCGACACAGCGCCTCGACGTCGGCTCGGACGGCCTCGCACTCGCCCGCATCTTCGGGCCGATCCAGCACGCGGCCGATCAGCGTCGCGATCTGGGACATCTCGGCGGGGCCCATGCCGCGGGTCGTGACCGCGGGGGTCCCGATCCGGATGCCGGAGGTCACCGCCGGCTTGCGCGGATCGAAGGGGACCATGTTCTTGTTGGTGGTGATTCCAGCCCGCTCGAGCGCGCCCTCGGCCGCCTTTCCGCTCAGCTCCCGATCGACGAGGGAGAGCAGGAAGACGTGGGTGTCCGTTCCGCCCGAGACGATCTGGAAGCCCTGCTCGATGAGCGACCCGCACAGCGTTCTCGCGTTCTCGAGGATGGCGGCGCAGTACTCTCGGAAGGCGGGGGCCGATGCCTCCTTCAGCGCCACCGCCTTCGCCGCGATCACGTGCATCAGGGGGCCGCCCTGGCCGCCGGGGAAGACCGCGCTGTCGATCTTCCTGGCCAGCGATGCGTCGCAGAGGATCATGCCACCGCGAGGCCCGCGGAGCGTCTTGTGCGTGGTGGTAGTCACCACGTGCGCCCTGCCTACCGGGCTGGGGTGCAGGCCCGCTGCCACCATTCCGGCGATGTGGGCGATGTCGGCGAAGAGGACGGCGTCCACCTCGTCTGCGATCTCGCGGAAGGCCGCGAAGTCCACGATCCGCGAATAGGCGGTGGTCCCGCACTGGATCATCTTCGGCCGGTGCTCCAGGGCGAGTCGGCGCACCTCGTCGTAGTCGATCTGCTCGGTATCGCGACGCACCCCGTAGGGCACGATCCGGTAGAGCTTGCCGGAGAAGTTCACGGGACTGCCGTGGGTCAGGTGTCCGCCGTGATCGAGGTTCATGGCAAGGACCGTGTCGCCCACGTCGCAGACGGCGCGGTACACGGCCTCGTTCGCCTGGGACCCGGAATGCGGCTGGACGTTGGCGTGCTCTGCGCCGAAGAGCGCCTTCGCACGATCGATGGCGAGCCGCTCGGCCTCGTCCACCACCTCGCATCCGCCGTAGTATCGCCGGCCCGGATACCCCTCGGCGTATTTGTTGGTGAGCACGGAGCCCGTCGCCGCGAGGACCGCCTCGGAGACGAAGTTCTCGGATGCGATGAGCTCGAGGTTCAACGCCTGCCGTCTCGCCTCCCGCCGCAGCACGCGGGCGATGTCGGGATCGGTGTCGGCGAGCGCGTCCTCTGCCGCCTGGCGCGGCCCCACGGTCAGTCGATCGATCTTCTCGATGCGCGCCACGTGACGCCCGCCCTCGAAGGGCGTGTCGAGCCAGGTGCGGACGATGCCCCAGGCGCGATCCGCGTCGAGTCGGTCCGCCGGTAGCGCGATCATGTTTGCGTCGTTGTGCTCGCGCGCCATGCGCGCCATCTCCTCGTCCAGCGCCAGGGCGGCGCGAACGCCGGAGAAGCGATTCGCGGTGTACATGACCCCCAGCCCGGAGCCACAGATCACGATGCCGCGCGGCTGCTCCCCCTGGGCCACCGCCCGGGCGGCCCGGGCGGCGAAGTCCGGGTAGTCGACCGAGGTCTCACCCTCCGTCCCGACGTCCACGACCGGGTAGCCGGCGGCTTCGAGCCGCTCGCGCAGCGCGGCCTTGAGCCCCACGCCGCGGTGGTCGCTGGCCATTACGATCGCGTCGCCCATCGCTGCTCTCCCTCGACGTTCTCCGAGCGGCCAGTTTGCCACAGCGGCGCCGTCTCGCGCTCGCCCAGGGACCCCAAGACATCGACCTTCACCCCTAGCGGACGAAGACGAGCGCCGCGTTCGTGCCACCGAAGCCGAACGAGTTCGAGAGCGCCACCCGGATGCTGCGATCACGCGCCTTGTTGGCGACGTGGTCGAGCTCGCACTCCGGGTCCGGAGAATCGAGATTGATCGTCGGCGGCAGGATCCCCGTCTCGAGGGCGCGGATGCAGATCAGGGCCTCGATGGCCCCCGCCGCGCCCAGGAGGTGGCCGGTCATCGACTTCGTGGAGGAGACCGCCAGATCCTGGGTGTGGGTCCCGAAGACGGCCCGGACCCCCCGGGCCTCGGAGACGTCGCCAGCCGGGGTGCTCGTCGCGTGGGCGTTCAGGTAGTCCACGTCGCGGGGCGCCAGGTCGGCGTCCTCCAGCGCCAGCTTCATGCAGCGCTGGGCGCCTTCGGCATCCTCCGTCGGCTGGGCGATGTGCGCGGCGTCGGCCGTGGCCGCGTAGCCCAGCACCTCGGCGAGCACCCGAGCGCCCCGAGCCTCGGCGTGGTCGAGCCTCTCGAGCACGAGCACCGCGGAGCCCTCGCCCATCACGAAGCCATCCCGATCCCGGTCGAAGGGGCGGCTCGCCGTCTGGGGGGCGTCGTTGCGGCCGGAGAGGGCGCGCATCGCCGAGAACCCCGCGACGCCGATGGCGGTCACAGGGGCCTCGCTGCCTCCGGCGACGATGACGTCCGCATCACCACGGGCAATCGCGCGAGCCGCCTCGCCGATCGCGTGGGCTCCGGTCGCACAGGCGCTGACGTGGCAGAGGTTCGGCCCCTGGATCCCGTAGCGGATCGCCACGTAGCCGCTCGACATGTTGCAGATCGCCATCGGGATCATGAAGGGCTGGACGCGCCTCGGCCCCGAGCGGGTGAGCGATCGCACCCCGCTCTCCAGGGTCTCGAGGCCACCGATTCCGCTTCCGATCGCGACGCCCACCCGACCGCGGTTCTCGTCGCCGATCTCGAGGCCCGAATCCGCCAGGGCCTCGCCGGCTGCCGCCAGGGAGAGCGCGACCACGCGATCCAGCCGGCGCACGTCCTTCGCGTGCATTCCGCCCAGGTCGAGCTCGTCGGTCACCTCACCCGCGAACCGGACGGGGAACTCGCTGGCATCGAAGCGCTCGATGGGAGCGATTCCGGATCGCCCCTCGACGGCGCTCTGCCAGGTCCGGGGCGCACTTCCACCCAGTGGCGTGACGCAGCCCAGCCCCGTGACGACCACCCGACGAGCGGCGTCGACTCGGGTCTTCACCCCACGGCTCGTCGCTGCACGTACTCGACGGCGTCTCGGAACTTCTCGATCTTCGCAGCATCATCGTCCGGGATCTCGATGTCGAAGGCCTCTTCCATCGCCATCACCAGCTCGACGATGTCGAGGGAGTCCGCCCCGAGGTCCTCGATGAAGGACGCCTCCGGCGAGATCTCCTCCGGACTTACGCCCAGCTGCTCGACGATGATCTCGGCCACTCGCTTCTCCAGGGACATGGCAACTCCTCAGCTCGCTCGGGCGTCCGCTTCGGCCGCGAACGCCAGTGCCTCTTGGATTCCATCGACCGTGCTCAGGCTCGCCCGGGCGATGGCGCGATCGATCCGCCCCACCAGCCCGGAGAGGACGCGACCCGGACCGATCTCGAGCACGCGATCGATGCCGCATTTGCGCATGAACGCGATCATCTCGGTGAACCGGACCGGGGCCGTGACCTGGCGCTCGAGCAGCCCGGCGAAGCGGCCGGCCTCGCGGCAGGCCTCGGCCTCGACGTTGGTGACGACGGGCACGGCCGGCTCCTGGAAGCGCACCCGCGCGAGCTCCAGCGCGAGCTTCTCGGCGGCCGGCGCCATCAGGTCGCAGTGGAATGGCGCCGACACGTCGAGGGGTATGGCCCGCTTCGCGCCGGCCTGACGCGCGCGGATGCAGGCCGCCTCGACCGCGGCGGCCTCTCCCGAGATCACGGTCTGGGCGGGGCCATTGTAGTTTGCCGGCGCCACGATCCGACCGGTCTCCTCCGCCACGGCTTCGCACGCATTCGCGACCCCACGGGCCGAGCAGCCCATCACCGCGGCCATGGCACCGCGGCCCTGCGGCACCGCCTCCTGCATGAAGCGGCCCCGGGCGTGGACCAGCCGCACGGCGTCTTCGAAGTCGAGGGCGCCGCTGGCGACGAGGGCCGTGTACTCACCCAGACTGTGACCCGCGACGAACGCCGGCCGCAGCTCCCCGCGCTCCTCGAGTGCGCGCAGGAACGCGACGCTGGCCGTCAGGATCGCGGGCTGCTGGATCTCGGTGCGGACGAGCTCCTCCTCCGGGCCCTCGAAGCAGAGCCGTGAGATCTCGAATCCCAGCGCCTGATCGGCCGTCTCGAAGACGGCCCGGGCTGCGGACGAGGCACGACGGACATCTGCCGCCATGCCCACCTCCTGGGACCCCTGTCCGGGGAAGAGCAGCGCGAGCAACTCAGTCCTCGTCGGTCTTCAGGACTTCGCGCCCCCGATACGTGCCGCAGTTCGGGCAGACGCGGTGGGGCAGCTTCGGCTCCTTGCACTGCGGGCAGACGCTTCGTGCCGGCAGTGCGAGTGCATCGTGGGCGCGCCGGGTGTCGCGGCGAGTGCGCGACGTCCGTCGCTTCGGAACGGCCATCAGTGGGCTCCTTTGGGCTCCCCGTCACGCAGGGCGGCGAGCACGTCGAAGGGCGATTGGGGGCGTACCTCTTTGCATCCGCAGGCGCCCTGGTTCAAGTCGGCTCCGCACTGCGCGCACAGTCCGGCGCAACCCTCCCGACACAGCGGCTTCACCGGAAGGGCGAGCGAGATCAGCTCGAGACAGACGGCATCCAGGCGGATCTCACCTCCTCGGTACCAGCCAGTCTCGAACTCGTCGCCCAGACACAGACCATCGCGGCCGAGCGCCGCGACGGCCTCCGGATCGGCGGGAACTCTCGATCCGATGGGCTCGAGCACGAGACGGAAGGGCTCGCGGAGGCGATGACCATAGCGCGCAAGGCAGCGGCTGCACTCGAGCTCCAGGACTCCCTCGATCCGACCCTCCAGATAGAGATCCTCCCCCATCCTGTGGGCGCTCACCGAGATCTCGAAGGGGCTCGAGAGCTCGCGAGGCAGTGCCCCACCGGCCGGCAGGTGCTGCTGCCACCACCCGGGTCCGGCCTCGAATCGCAGAGCGGTGGGTGTCGCCGAGAGGCGATCGACGAGGATCTTCATGGCGCGCCGTGTGTGAGCGGTCTGTGGCAGGTCCGAGCGGGGGAATGCCTGTGAACTCGCAGGCTTAGCTCCGAATAGCAGAGGCCCTCAGGAGGGGCAAGCGAGAGGCCCGGAACCCCTCGGGGAAGGGCCTCCGGGGCCGGCCAGGCGGGTTGGGGATTCGGCCGAGCGCGGTTATGGTCAAGCGCGATCGCGCTCCCCGGTCGTCTAACGGCAGGACAGCAGGCTCTGAACCTGTTAATGGAGGTTCGAATCCTCCCCGGGGATCCACCGCGTTCGTCGCTTCGCTCTTCGCTCGCCCCTTGCGGGGCGAGCTGCGCGCGCCTGTCCGGGCGGCTTCGCCGCCCTGCGGCGCTTGCGCGGTCCGGGGCGGCGCTTCGCTCGATGCCGGCAAGCCGGCCGGCAGCGAGCGATGGTTCGTACTCGTCGCGGCAGGGGGCGCACGTGGCAGCCGGGATCGTGGCGCTGGGAGCTACGGCCGGGGTTTCCTATGTAGGCGGCGCACGTGTCGGGCGGACGCGTGACTCGCTTCGCTCGTACGCTGGCTCACAGACGACTTTCGGGGCGCGATATCGAGACGGCGTGACTCGCTTCGCTCTTTCGCCGGCGCACGGATGAGCTGGTCAGCGCAGGAGCGACTCGGGGAGCAGTGCGACCAGCAGGGCGCCCACGGCGATGGCCGGGCCGAAGCCGAAGGGGGCGGCCCAGCGCCGGGTCACCACGGCCCAGCCGATGCCGAGCAACAACCCCGCGATCGAGGCGGCGAGGATCGTCTGGAGCACGCCGAAGGGGCCCACCACCGCGCCGATCATCGCCAGGAGCTTCACGTCTCCGAAGCCGACGCCCGGGAACCAGACCCAGTAGTCCAGGCTGCCCGGCCCGGGCAGCGCCTCCCCTTCGCCCGGCCAGTGCTCGAACTCACGCCCCAGTGCGACCGAGACGCGGGCGTGAACGAAGCCCACGAGCCAGAACAGCCCGCCACCCAGCACGGCCCCCAGAACGGATCGGGTCAGCGACGCCCCGAAGCTCGCGCCGCTCAGGACCTGGAGCCCCGGAACCAGCAGCAGCGCCAGGACCAGTCCGCCCAGCGAGATCTCGTCGGGAATGATCTGATGGTCGAAGTCGATGGCCGCCGTCGCGACCAGTGCCGCGGCGAACGCACACCAGAGCGGGAGCATCGGGTCCGCGCCGTAGCGGAGCGCCGCCACCGCGAAGAGGGCTCCCGTGAGCAGCTCCACCGCCGGGTAGCGCAGCGAGATCGACTGGCCGCAGTGGCGACAGCGGCCCCTGAGAGCCAGGTAGGAGAGGACGGGCACGTTGTCGAACCAGCGGATTGGTGCCTGACAGCGGGTGCAGTGGGAGCCGGGCCAGGACAGCGACTCGCCACGCGGCAGTCGGTAGATCACGACGTTGAGGAACGAGCCAACGATCAGGCCGAAGGCTCCCACGATCGCGGCCAGCTCCGCGCGCGGTATCGCCGTCACGAGGTCCATCGAAGCCAGCGTAGCAGTCGTCCGCTGCGCGCGGCGCTCAGCGGAAGTCCCGCCGCCGGAACACCGCGATGGCGGCGAGCAGCACGATCGTCGCATAGGCGAGTCCGTAGACGAGGGGAAGCACGACGTCCGACGCCACCACCGGCAGCCCGTGGGCCGCCTCGACC
>Ga0209536_100002157_pt1 | contig 31991 bp, 21 predicted proteins | sample DeeMarSeWOR28_12_FD_187461 | JGI IMG/M metagenome (GOLD analysis project Ga0209536, IMG submission 187461) | Marine sediment microbial communities from White Oak River estuary, North Carolina - WOR-2-8_12 (SPAdes) (version 2) | ecosystem: Environmental > Aquatic > Marine > Intertidal zone >... | reverse complement strand
GTCCCTCCGGGACTTATAATTTCGCCCTTTCAAGGCTTACTTTTTTGTGTTTATTATACCCGGGGCGTTATCCCGGGCTATTACATTTATCCCCTTCGGGGAATCACTCTTTCTATATTCAAGATTATCTTGCCTCCCGTATCTCGCATCTCATATCCCCTATAAACCTTATACCCCTATACCCTTATACCCTGGAGACAAAGCTTTTTAAATCATCCTGCATTTGTTTTTCCGGAGTTATGATCTCCAAACCTTCATAAAACTCACAACGATCTATGAATTCAGCAATCAGGATGAGTGTAATGGAAATTGTCCACACATCCTGAATTTGGATAAACCAGAATATCAGGGGAATGATAAAACCAGAACCTATTCTGATAGATCCCAGAACGATTGAGATGACTGTCAGATTTTTCCATTGGCTGATTTTTTGTTTTAAATAAAGTAGAAATTTTATCCCTCCGAATATAATTATTCCGAATGAGAAATCGGCGAAAAAAGAAGCAAGAAACATTCCGGTTAATACTGCAGTTGCAGAGTGATATTGCAGTTTTGAAACAAGAGCAACAACAGAATAGACTTTATCCAGCGCGTAAAGGGATAAAAAGCCAGTAAGAATAGCAATCCAGGCTAACCATTTTGCTTCCGCATAAAAAAGTATCTGGAGGCTCATTGTAAAAATAAAGAGAGCAAAAAATGTCATCTCTCTGCTAAGCCATGAATTGCTGAAATTAAGGAATGCGCGTGGTGCTCTGAATTTCTTTCCCAGATGAAATGTACTAATTGCCATTGCACTGAGACCTGCAATAAATTGCAGATAATTACCTGTAATTGGTGTATTTAAGATACTGCCGGTATAGGAACCAAAACTTAGAGCGGCTAATAATGAAAAAAGAATAAGAGGTAATTCGTGAATCCAGCTTATTTTTTCTCTTACCTTTTTTTTCTCGAATGAGGATCTGTATAGTTGCACAATTGAATCATCAAATGGAATGTCATATGTATCAGGTAGCTGATGATCTTCTCTTAAAGGAACAAACTGAACAGCAGGTTTTATATCGACTGTGGTAACGCCCGGGATATGTTTGTGCAGATAATCAGCGGGGTGATCGGACATCTGTAAAGCAGAAGTGGGGCAAAGCGTGACACAGGCCGGTTCCAGGTTCTCTTCGAGGCGATGGATGCAAAATGTACATTTTTCCATTGTCCCTTTTATCGTATTATATACCGGGGCATCATAGGGGCAGACCCAGGAACAATACCTGCATCCGATACATGACTTTTCATCGATTAAGACAGCACCTGTAACCTCATCCTTTGAGATGGCCAGAGCCGGACAGAATTTTAAACAGGGTGCATCAAGACAGTGGCTGCAGGCAAGTGACAAATTAAAAACCGGGAGTGTAGGGTATCGTTGATCATTAAAGGAAATTACCTGGCGCCAGTTGAGAGGGAGTGGTACTTCGTTCTCGATCGAGCAGGCTATTTGACAGGCATTACACCCTGTGCATTTGTTCAGATCAAATAAAAATCCCTTTTGCATTATACTACCCGTTCGACTTCGACAAGATTTTCATGATAGGCAGCACCATATCCCATATCCGTTTCCCGACCGAGGGAGAGAAAGTTTACTGTTCCTCCCTGCTCGATCCACCAGCCATTCGTCATAGAGACACATCCCCTCTTGATGCTGAAATCTATTCTGACATTAGTTATCAGATAGCCTCTGTTATTATAGATTTTCACCTCATCTCCGTCGGAAATTCCCCTCTTCAAAGCATCCCGCGGATTCATTTGCAGTAGTGGTTCTTCACTAAATTGTTCAATATACTTCAGGTTGTTGAACTGAGAGTGAATCCTGTTCTTGGTGTTGGGCGTCATAAAGTATAAGGTATATTCCTTCTTTGTCGCCTGATTCAGTGACGTTGATTCTACAGTTTCTGAAAAGGAAGGAAGTGAATCCACCCCCCATTTCGATCGGGCCTCCTCAGATTGTAATTCAATTTTACCAGAGGGTGTTTGAAACTTATAGTCGGAAAAAGCAATCTCCTGATTACCGGGTACAAAAACCGGTCCTTCTTTCAGGCGGTCTAATGATAATTCCGGAAAGGAATTTAATTTGCTCTCAAGAAATTTATTAATTTGATCATCACCGGGGCCCGGTATACGTCCCATAAGATCTTCTTCGTTATATTCAAGGATTTTTGCCAAGGTATAATAGATTTCTGACTCCGGTTTAACCTCTCCGGGTGGGTCGATAACTTTCTGTTTTAATTGTATATAAGGATGCCAGTACGCCCCGATCACATCCGACTGTTCAAACATCGTCTTTGCCGGCAGAATCAGATCTGCCTCCCGCGCTGTATCCGTCATAAACTGGTCAATGACGACATTAAACTCCGTTGATCTGAATGCTTTTAAAAGCGTATTGGTGTCGGGATTCTGAGTGACGGGATTGCCACGCTCAACCCAGATCATTTTGATCGGCGGATTCTGTGTGGATATGATTTTTTCGCCCAGCAATGTTGTCGAGATGGTAACGCGGATGACTCCATCCGGCTTTTCAGGAGGATAGAAGGCGATTGGGTCTTTAAGTGCATCAAATATTTGTGTCTGAAGATTTGCATATACCCAACCGGCACCTGCTTTGCCGATGTTTCCGGTAATTGCCAGTAAGGCAAGAAGACTGCGCATGGTTTGGCCACTGTTGGTATAGCGTTGCATACCAAATCCGGCATTAATTGTGCAGGGATGAACGGATCCAATATATTCAGCTATCTTCTCAATGGAATGCAGTGGCACGTCGCATATCTTAGAGGCTTTTAGAGGATCCATATTTGATACAATATTTCGAAATGAATCAAATCCTTTTACATGTTTTTTAATGAACAGGTGGTCGATCAGATCTTCTTTGATGAGCAGATGGGCAATGGCTAAGGCAAGGGCGGCATCCGTTCCTGGTCGTGGTTGTATAAGCATCTCTGCCCGCTCGGATGATTGGGTCCGTCTGGGATCGATGACTATCAGTTTTGCCCCGGTTTCAAGTGCCTTTTCTATATAAACCATTTGATGAATGTTTGTCTCAGCCGGATTTTTACCCCATAAGATAATTAATCTGGCAGCAGCGATATCCCAGGGGACACTGTGCTTATTTTCGCCAAGGGTTAAGCGGGTAGCTTCCAAACCTGCCGGCCAGCAGAGATCACCGTATGTCGTGGTGCATCCGCCAAAAAGTTTCCAGAAATTCATTCCCACTTCGTTTAAAAGACCTTTGGTGCCACTGCCACTATAATAGAGAATACTCTGTGGACCATAAGTTTTTTTTAATGAGAGTAGATTGGCTCGAAGTAATTCGAAGGCCTCGTCCCAGGATATTCGACTGAATTCCTTGCGGTTTTTGTCTTTTTTTAATGGATGGACTATTCTGTCGGGAGAATAGACGCGTTCTATATAACTGAGACCTTTGAGACAGACACCCTCTGGGGTGGCCAGATTATCCGGATGAGGCTCGATCATCCTGAGCCGTCCATTTTTTACAGTTACACGTATAGTGCATGTACTGTAGCAATTTCTTGGACAGGCGGTATTAAAAACGGTCATTCATCTATACTCTAAATTGGTGTATGGTCAGTTGAATATAAAGAAATGTCGTGTAAATAGGAATATGTGATTATTGTCACGTAGTATATATTGTATGATGTGTAGATTAAATTAAATTTGGGTGAATTGTCTATAATTGAAAATTATAAGGTTTTGGGGATTTTTTCTTCTGTCGGATAATCTCAATCAGTGATGAAAGGAGAAAATGATGCATTCATTTTTAGTGAATTACTTATTAAAGAGTACGGTTTTCATCATTTTCATTACTCACACTACACTCACATTTGCCCAGATATCTCCACCTTTGGGGACGAAAACATACGGACAGGAATATGATGACCGTGTATCTCAAATTTTTCCGACAAAAGAAGACGGATATTCATTTTAATTAGAATCTTTTTCCTTTTTTTCATAATTTTTTCAAAAGTTTTATATGATACTTGAATGATGAAGTGGACAATATTATATATAGCCCTCATTTTTCCTCTTTTTGCTCAGGGCGTGTCAGCAGAGAATGGTGAAGCCCATTATATAAACGGCGTGGCAGTTCCCGGTGATTTTCCAGGAATTCGTGTCGATGTTCATACTCAAACTGCTGAAGGTAAAATCTTTGTCAGTTGCTATTATAGCATTCTGTATATAATGATACTGGAAAATGACGGAACGCCTTACTTTTACCAACGCATACCCCTTTACTCGACAGATTTTAAGCTTCATCCGGCGACCGGCACACTGACACGAAATGTCTCTCTGCATAGTGGCTACATAGAGATGGATTCCCAGTACAATATTATTGATACCCTTAAATGCAGTACTGCATATTATACAGATATTCATGATTTGCAATTACTACAAAATGGGAATTATCTTGTTATTGCCCGCGATGACAGAAGGGTAGATATGAGTCATATTGTGGAGGGAGGGAACAGATCAGCGACTGTCAGAGGAAACCATGTACAGGAATTGGATAGACAGGGGAACGTTGTCTTTGAATGTCGTTCCTGGGATATTTTTGAGATTACCGATGCTATTGGTGTTGATCTTACAGCCAGTTTTATTGACTATGTGCATATAAATGCGATCGCTGTTGATTATGATGGTCATATTCTGACATCCAGCCGAAATCTAAGCGAAGTGACAAAAATAAACAGAGAAACCGGAGAAATTATCTGGAGATTTGGTGGAAAAAATAATCAGTTTCAATTTGTGAACGATGAACATGGCATTTCTTATCAGCATGATATTCGTCCTGTACCCGATCAGGAGAATCACTATACCTTATTCGACAATGGCAATCACCATTCACCACCATTTTCACGAGCAGTGGAGTTTGAACTGGATACAGTCCACATGACAGCGACAAAAATATGGGAGTACCGACACAGCCCTGATCGCTTCGCACCATACAGAGGCAATGCACAGCGATTACCAAATGGAAACACCTTGATAAACTGGGCGGAAGGAGAATTACCGAAAGTTACGGAAGTGACTTCTGAGGGTGAGATCGTATATGAAATGAATTTTGATGGGGTCGGAGAAGAGGGCCTTATCAGTTATCGCTCTTTCAGATTTGCCTGGGAAGGGGTAGCGGCAGTCCCTTATTTGATCCTAGAACCACATACTGATAAAATAACCTTGATTTATAATAAATTCGGAGATGATCAAGCCGTAGAATATCGTATCTATGGAGGGCAAAATCCTCATCCCACTCAGTTATTAATCCAAACTTCTGAAAGAATTACCCATCTTTACGATTTAGAGAATAATCAAACATATTACTTTCGGGTAACTGCTGTTGATAAAAATGGCATTGAAAGTAATTACTCCAATGAAGAGTCTATTTTTGTTAAATATATTGAACCCGGTGATAACCTGATATTGAATGGCGACTTCTCCATGGGGACCCAATTCTGGGATTTACTGATAAGTGAAGAAGCATCAGCACAAACTATTGTAGTAGAGGATTATTTACAACTAATGATTGATGACGGCGGAACTGCTTCTTCGGATATACTATTTCGACAAGCCAATCTTGAAATGATTGAAAACAGACAATATGTCCTGGAATTTGATGCGTGGTCTTCTGAACCAAAAATATTCTTTTTACGAGTAAGGAGATCTTCCGAGCCATTCACAGACTATAGTAAAATAGGAGCAGTCTATTCAACAACACAGCAGACTCATTATCGTTTTGAATTCTACATGGAAGAAATTAGTGATTACGCTGCAGAAATTATCTTTGAATGCGGCCAGTCGAATTCCGATTTATTCATTAATAATGTTTCACTAACATATGTAACGGAGGCTTCCATTGAACCGGTAAATGATTTTCCGGTCCGTTATAAACTTAATGATAATTACCCTAATCCTTTTAATCCATCCACGGCTATCGGCTATCAGCTATCGGCTGTCAGCGATGTAGAATTAAGTATTTATAATTTACTTGGGCAAAAGGTGGCGACGCTGGTATCTGAAAGACAGAACGCTGGTTATTATCAGGTTGCGTGGGATGCCAGTGATTTCGCGAGTGGGATTTATTATTATAAATTAAAGGCCGGCACCTATCAGGATGTAAAAAAGATGATTTTACTCCGATAAATCATCATAGTATATATTCAATCTCTTTATGGAATATAGATTCTTTGATATCCTTCATTAAACGTCTTATATTTTACACCATTATAAGAGGAATCACGGATATTATTTTTTCAATCAATAATTCTAGATGATTTCCTTTTTCCATCCAAAACAGCGTGTATAGCCATTAATAATGAAGGCTGATGAATAATTCTCTATCTAATGACACTTTGACATTTATTGACTGGATAATCATACTTCTGTATTTCCTGTTCATTATTTGGTTAGGAACGCGATTCGGAAAGCAGAAAAAAGATTCCAGGCGATACTTTCTCGGCATAAAAACTATTCCTTTCTGGGCGATAGGGATTTCGATGTTTGCTACCATTATCTCAAGTTGGTCATTTATAGCCCTACCTGGCAAATCATTTAAAAATGATTTACAATATTTAATGACGATATCGCTGATTCCGGTTTGTACATTTTTTGCTGTTAAATATTTGATTCCACTTTTTAGAAATAAAATACAACTGAGTGCTTATGAATACCTGGAACGCCGTTTTGGCTTACCGGCGCGTGTTTATGGCAACATCGCTTTTATTGTGATACATTTTGGTAAAATGGGTGCCATCCTGTATCTTCTATGTCTGGCAATATCCGGAATGACGGGTTGGAATATCTATATTCTGATTGCAATCGTTGGATTGTCAACCATCCTGTATACCTACTTTGGTGGTATTGAAGGTGTGATTTGGTCTGATGTCATTCAGGGCATGCTGCTGCTTTTCGGAGGAATCATATCAATCGTCTATTTGTTATATTCATATCCGGATGGTGCGGGCAAACTTATCTATCAGGCCTATGCAAATGAAAAGTTAACGCTCCTTTCACTGGATTTTGAATGGCACACGATAAGTCTTATTGTCTTACTCTTTTTTGGACTCAACTATTGGTTGCAAAAGTATACATCAGATCAAACTGTTGTTCAACGGTATTTAATATCCTCGTCTAAAAAGGAGGCCAGCCGCGCACTGTGGTTGTCCTCATTGTTAATCATGTTCGTCTGGCTGCTGTTTATATCGATTGGTGCGTTACTTTGGACATATTATCATGCACAACCTGCTTTATTGCCGGTTGAATTGTGGAGGCAACCGGATAAGGTTTTCCCTTATTTTATTGGACATCAATTACCTGAAGGTATTAGCGGATTGATACTTGCCGGTTTATTTGCAGCAACGATGTCAACATTGTCATCAGATCTTAATAGTCTTGCAGCTGTTCTATTTGATGACTATTATAACAAAATAAAAAAAGAAAAAACGGATAAGCAGAAACTTGTCTTCTCACGAATGAGTGTGCTCATTTCGGGAATGTTGGCCATTGGATTAGCGATGTGGATGACGCAAATTAAATCAATGGCCGATGCCGCCTTTAACTTTGTCTCTCTGGTTGGTGGGGGTGTCCTCGGCGTTTACATCCTGGGGATTTTTACAAAACGTACCAGTAGTGCAGGGGTTTATATTGGATTGGGCATTGGAATTCTGTTCGCCCTTTGGGCATATTTTACAAATCCCGCACAGGGTGAAGGGGAGCTTGTGCTCCGTTTTCCTTTGCATATACTCTGGATTGGACTGATAGGTAATATAATTGTATTGTTAATAGGTTATATATCGAGTCGTATAATAACTCCAGAATATCAAGCCAAAGCGGATTTAACTGCTTATGAAAGATAGTAAAAAGAGTGAAACATAATTCGCAATCAAGTTCTAAAATTAAATCGTTGCGTCGTCGCGTCGCTGCGAGAGGTCAATGAAACGCGTGGCAATTTTAAACATTTGGGAGAAAAATTAAAATGAATTATAGAAAACACCCCTGGATGGGAGTTTTTCCGGCAACTTTATGTACATTTCACGAAGATGAGAGTCTTGATGAAGATGGACTGCGCGTTTACTTCCAATGGTTGTGTCAGTTTGACGGTATTAAAGGGCTGGTCTGTAACGGTCACACGGGTGAAATTATGGCATTACGACCAGAGGAAAGAAGTCGGGTCACTGAAATACTGGCGGAGGAAGTTCAAAAAAGCGGTAAAAATCTGAAAGTTATTTCCGGAGTAGCTGGTGAAGGCAGTCTGGTGGCGATTGATCATGCACTGGCTGCAAAAAATGCCGGGGCAGATGGTATATTATTAATGCCCCCTCATTATCAATTAAGATTCGGACGATCCAGCGAAACAGCTGTTAATTTTATTCGAGATGTCGGCGAAGGTGCTGATATTGATATCGTTGTTCATCAGTATCCTTCATGGACAAAGGTGGGATATACGTTGGATGAAATGATTGAGATGGTTAAAATTCCGCAGGTCGTTTCTATAAAAATGGGCACACGGGATATGGCCCGCTGGCTTTTTGATTACGAGCAGCTGAAAGCAGTAGCACCTGATGTTTCAATCCTTACCTGCCATGATGAATATCTGTTACCAACACTTATAGAAGCCGGCGATGGGGCGCTTATTGGATTTGCCGGTTTTGAACCGGAATTGATGGTTCGATTGGTCGATGCCTGTGTTTCCGGAAATTTGCTAAAAGCAAAGGAAGCACAAAAAACAGTTGCTCCACTGGCCAGATTGATCTATAATTTTGGGGAACCGGGCAGTGGTGCTCATCAGCGGATGAAAATTGCTCTATGGTTAATGGACAAGATTTCTAGTCCCGTATTCCGGAGACCATTACGCCCGCTCAGCGATAAGGGCATCGATAAAATCCGGCAAGCTTTAAACGAAATAGGTTACAAAACGGTCAATTGATAAACTAGTCCACGAATTACACGAATAATTAATTCATTTTTTTTCTTGCACCGGCGCGGCAGATAATATTTACTTTGTCATCCCGCAGGGATCTTTGCTGTTGTCTATACAATATTACCAGGCACAGGCATAGATTCCTACGGAATGACATCTATTGGATATGTCATTGGATTTTGATGAGTACCTGTTTAAGGAATTTAAAATATGATAACAAGAAGACAGTTTAATAAAATGACAGCTGTTGGATTTTTAAGTGTAGCCAATCCGGGATATATATCTTCAGCTATTGCATCCATGCAAAAGATCAGGATCGGTCAGATTGGGACTACGCATTCTCATGCGGATGCCAAGATTGAGACTATTAAGAAACTGAATGATGTATTTCACCTGGTAGGAGTCGTTGCAGAAGATCCGATAAGGCAAAAAGAAGCAGCACAGAAAAAAGCCTATCGAGAGGTACAATGGATGACAGAGGACGAGCTGCTCAACAGCAAAAATCTGGATGCTGTTGTTATTGAGACAGATCTCGATCAGTTAATCTCCACTGCTTTACGATGCGTCAACGCAGGTTTTCATGTACATATTGATAAACCATTGGGAAAATCGTATTCAGAACTTGAAAATCTGGTAAATATCGCTCAGGTGAAAGGTCTAATTGTGCAGCCAGGATATATGTTTCGTTACAATCCGGCATTTGAATTTTGTGTAAAGGCTGTAAAAGAAAGGTTGCTCGGTGATATATTCGAAATTGACGGTGTGATAAGCAAAGTGATCAAATCAGAGCGAAGACAAAAACTGGCTGAAACGTATGGTGGAGGGATGATGCTATTAGGCTGTCATTTAATTGATATTCTGATTGCCATTCTTGGGAAGCCCGACACCCTTGAAACCTTTCGACAGCAAACATTTGCCGAAAATGACCGTCTTTATGATAATGAGTTACTTGTGTTTAAACATACAAATGCGATCAGTTCGATCCGAAGCACACTGGTAGAGGTCGCCGGTCAACAACGTCGTCAGTTTGTGATTTGTGGAACCAAAGGAACGATTGAAATAAAACCACTTGAACCGCCTCAGTTATTTCTGGCCATGGAAAAATCAAGGGGAAATTATAAGGAAGGCTATCAATCAATAACGCTGAAAAAGATGTCAGGAAGATATGATGAACAATTACTGGACTTTGCACAATTGATAAAAGGTGATAAACAACCTGATTTTTCAATGGAACATGATCTCTTGGTACATAAAATCTTGCTGGAGGCGGCTGGATTTATTTAACCGCAAAGGACGCAAAGGTATTAGTATTGTTATTGTCATCCCGGAGGGATCCTTGCTGTTGACGGTGCAGCTGTATCAGCAAGAACAAAGAATCCTTCGGAATGACAATAAATTTTTTTTGTAGGAAAGGATAAGAGATGATAAATAGTACAAAAAGTTCCTCAAAGAAAGATGGACTTAAAAGGAGAGATTTTCTCAAAGGACTGACTTCATTGCCGGTATTTGGCGGATTTGTTGCAGCATTTATGGCCAAACAGGCGCATGATCAGGCTAACAAAAATGATATGTTTGAAGAGTTGGGAATAAAAACAGAGACTAAATCTATTCCAACTCAACAGTCGATGAAGCCCGGTAAACAAATCCGATTGGGAATTATCGGAATCGGAAACAGAGGGACATCCATTTTGGAATCCCTTGGATTTTGTGTACCTGGCGAAATTTATACAGATACGCATGAAGATCTGAATGTACTGGTTACGGGTATTTGTGACGTATATGAAACAGCAGCAGAAAAAGCGACCGAAATGTCCCGCACTAATCGTTTTCTAGATAAATCTTCCCGACTACCCAAACCCAGAAGATATAAAAATTATCAGGAATTATTAAGAAGTAAAGATATTGATGCGGTGATTATTTCTACGCCGGATCACTGGCACGCGCAAATGCTGATTGATGCGGCAGGTGAGGGAAAGCATATCTACTGTGAAAAATGTTTAACACGGACGATTGAAGAAGTATATACAGTGCGCGATGTTGTTAAAGAAAGCGATATCGTCTTTCAATATGGACACCAGAACAGACAACAGGAATCATATCACGTTGCCAGACAGATCATAGAGAAAAATATACTTGGAAAAATTACGCTGGTGAAGACACATACAAACAGGAACACCCCTCGTGGTGCCTGGGTTAGACATCTGGGGGAAAAAGTTGAAGCGAAAAAAATTGACTGGAAAGAATGGTTGGGACCCGCACCGCAAACGGATTTTACAGCCAGTAGATTTTTTGGCTGGCAAAAATTCTTTGAATATAGTGGGGGATTACCTCCACATATGTTTTCTCATGAATATGACGCAATAAATCAGGTGATGAATCTGGGCATTCCATCATCAGTTATCGCATCCGGGGGGATTTATTACTGGAAGGATGATAGAAATACACCGGATGTAATGCAGGCGTTATTTGAGTATCCGGATAGAGACCTGATGCTGACATATGATGCTACATTGGCCAGTAGCAGCACAGGTGAATATGAATCCGGAGCGAAAGTTAAAGAAATTTTAGGGAATGATGCCTGGATGAAACTGGGGATGAATATTTATGTGGTTCCGGACAGACACTCTAAATCCTATAAAGATAAAATCGAAATAAAAGAAATGAATCCCTCTGTGCCCTTTTTATCTTATACACCCGGAAGTGGAATAGATGCTGTTACTTCTGCGTCAGATCAATATTATGCCCGTCAGGGCCTGGTATACACGTATAAGGGTGGAAAAAAGGTGAATGTGACCTATCTCCATATAAAGGATTGGTTAACCTGTATTCGTGATGGTGGCATCCCAAGCTGTCATATTGATTTAGCTGTTGAAGATGCCATAACCTGCCTAATGGCCACAAAAGCATACAGGGAAAAACGACGGGTCGTCTGGGATGATAAAAAAGGAATTGTCGTATAATATCTTAGGGCGTGATGCGTAGCGGTTGGAGCGTAGGGCGATTATAACAGGAAAACTACAAGTTTTCTTTGATTTATAGCAGGGTTACTTTTTAACTTATGTCATCTACTGGTGTATGAATAGGGTAGTGCCGAAAATTTGGGATATAAATTAAAAGTAAAGAGATCACAGAGAGGAAAATTGTATATTTACTCAGTGTCCGCCGGGAGGCGGATTCGCCCACTGGCGTGATTCTCTGCGGTTTTTTCATCACAAAGCATTAAACGGAGAAAATGAATGAAAAGAAATATTAAGAATGTCTTATATACGTTTATAATTTTATTCACTATCTCATCTATATTCTCCTCTTGTGCAAGGAATCCGGTTACCGGAAAACAGGAATTTATGCTTCTCTCTGAGAATGATGAGATAAAAATGGGGAAACAAACAGATGTTTCCGTAGTGCAGATGTATGGTGTCTATGACGATGAGGATCTGGCAAAATATATCGATGAGCTCGGTCAGAAAATGGCCAAAATTTCCCATCGGCCTAATTTAAAATATGAATTTAAGGTCATGGATTCTCCCGTTATTAACGCCTTCGCGGTGCCGGGAGGTTATGTATATATAACCCGTGGTATACTGGCTCATCTCAATAATGAAGCGGAACTGGCAGGTGTGATAGGTCACGAAATAGGACACATAACTGCCAGACATTCTGCTCAGAAATACTCAGAGACTTACCTGGCCAATTTGGGTCTGGGCGTGGGATCAATGGTATCAAAGGATTTCGCCATGTTTGCCGGTCTTGCTGCTCAGGGATTAGGCTTATTGTTTTTAAAGTTTAGTCGAGATGATGAACGGCAATCCGATGTTCTGGGTGTGGAATACTCAACCCAGGTCGGTTATGATGCGCGTGAAATGGCAAATTTTTTTCATACACTGGATAAAATGCAATCTAAAAGTGAACAGGGAGGTTTACCGGATTGGGCATCTACCCACCCGAATCCCGCTGATAGGGTTGTTGCTGTGCGCAAGGAGGCAGAGGCAAAACAGGCAGAATTGAGCAAAAAAGATTTGAAGGTTCAGAGAAAGGAGTATCTGGACAAAATTAATGGTTTAATCGTCGGTGAAAATCCCCGGCAGGGATTCGTAGAGGAAAATATATTCTACCATCCCGATTTAAAATTCAGTTTTCCGGTTCCTTCAGGCTGGAAACTCAATAATTTGCCAACACAGGTACAAATGATCGATGCCAAAGAAAAAGGCATCATGTTATTTACGCTCGGCGGCACGCCTTCCTCGAAAGAAGCGGCTGATAAATTTATCGCAGAGACGAAAGCAAAAGTTGCTAAAAACGAAGCGATAAAAGTAAATGGATTGAATGCGAGAAAAGTATTTTCACAGATCGCTGATGGTTCGAACGTTCTAAAAGTACAGTCATATTTTATCGAGATGACCGGACAGGTTTATGTTTTTCACGGATTTTCCTCAAGTTCTTTTTTCGAGGATTATCAGGATACTTTCACAAAAACCATGACTGGTTTTAAGAGGTTAAAAGATAATTCGAAACTGAAGATAGAACCGGATCGATTGCAGATTGTAAACGTGAAAAAGAGCGGAAATCTTAAAAATGTATTAGAAGATTTTGAAGTTCCTGACAAAGAGCAGGAACCGTTAGCCTTACTTAATGGATTAAATTTAAATGATAAAATTGAGGCAGGAACACAGATCAAACTTATAAAAAAGGGGAAATAATTTAGTTCAGATTTTATTTCTTTAAATAGTTTCTTTTTAATCCCTGTAGTTGTTGTCTGATTTCTCTGGTGGCATCAACGATGATATCATCCATCGTATCCCGGGAACACATCAGATTATCTTTATATTTTTCGAAGGTCTTTCGGATGATGTCTTCGAAGGCTTTTCGCTCGAGATCTTCGGTGATCCAACGCTTTTCCTGATCCATATTAGACTCCTTTAATTTTGAACCATGGGATATGTAGTAACTCCAAGAAATATGCCATATAAAATATACGAAATCAAAAAAAATGCAAGTGTTTTGGTGAACAATCAGGCACAAAAAATCAGCTTTTATAAATTCATGTAAATTGATATTTTCTTTAAATTAAATAAATGATTGGTGGAGTAAATTAATGGTAGATAAAACGCAGGTATTTTCTAATGGAAAGGATTTCCTCGCAAATTTGAGTGAATATACCTTGAATATTGTAGAAAATGTTCTTGAGCTTGATAAAAATAATGTAATCGATCGTATTTGGAAAAAGGATCATACCGTGTGGGCTAAAGAACCTGCTGAGATCTCTAACCGGCTTGGTTGGTTGGATAGTACAAGGGTAATGAAAGATGCTTTACTTGAAATCAAATCGTTTGTTGATGAAATAAGAGAGTCAAAGTTTAATAAAGCGGTTTTATTAGGAATGGGAGGCTCGAGTCTGGCTCCTGAAGTATTCAGGTTTACCTTTGGCGTTGGTGTCGGTTATTTAGACCTGACGGTTCTGGACAGTACTGATCCCGCCGCTGTACTGGAAATTGAAAAAGATCTGAATATCGAGAAAACACTATTTATTGTTTCCACCAAATCAGGTGGAACTGTCGAGACAATCTCATTTATGAAGTTTTTCTATTCTTTGGTACGGAATAAAGTCGGTGAAAAAAAAGCAGGGGACCATTTTATAGCAATAACAGATCCTGGTAGCGGTCTTGAAGAGCAGGCAAAAAAACTAAACTATCGAAAAATATTTTTAAACGATCCAAATATTGGGGGACGTTATTCCGCTTTGTCATATTTTGGACTAGTACCGGCTGCTCTTATCGGGATGGATATTCTCAAACTCATTAATACTGCCGATAAAATGATCAGTTTCAGCAAAGAGACAGTACTCCTAGAAACAGGCCAGAATAGTCCCGCCTGGTTAGGGGCCATTATAGGGGGATTAGCTTTGGATGGAATTGATAAATTAACGTTTATTTTATCGCCATCTATCAAGCACTTTGGAACCTGGATTGAACAATTGGTGGCTGAGAGCACAGGTAAATTAGGAAAGGGTATTTTGCCTGTTCTTGGAAGCGAACCACAAGCGCCTGAAAATTATTCTAATGACCGGCTTTTTATTTATATGCAGTATAGCGGTGAAGATATGAATAAGGAGGCTACCGACAGGTTGGAAAATGCCGGACACCCTGTCGTCAGAATCGCGCTCCAGGATTTATATGAAATGGGTGGCGAAATATTTCGCTGGGAAATAGCAACAGTAATTGCAGGACATATCCTTAAAATTAATCCCTTCGATCAACCGGATGTTGAATCTGCAAAAATTCGTGCCCGGGAGATGGTTGCCGCCTATCAAGACAAGGGAAAATTACCTGAATTGCCCCTTACACTTGAAAGCAATGGACTAAAAGTTTATTCTACAACTGGAAATACATCTTTTGAAAATATTATTTCCAGTTTCCTCAGTCAATTGCTCACTCCAGCAAATGTAAGTCAATCGAAACGATATTTTTCCATTCAGGCTTATCTAAAACCATCGGATAAAGTATATGATATGCTAAAGAGGTTAAGTTTAAATATAGAGAATCAGTATGGTGTTGCGGTAACGATTGGTTTTGGACCAAGATTTTTACATTCCACAGGACAACTTCACAAAGGGGATAGTGGTAACGGATTATTTTTACAATTATTGTCTGATAGTCTAAGGGATTGCCAAATCCCGGATGATCCGTTAAAACAGGGATCTTCAATCAGCTTTGGTGTATTGAAAACAGCCCAGGCTTTAGGTGACCGACAGGCACTGATGGATGCCGGGAGGAATGTACTGACCATAGACCTAAGTTCAGATCCAGAAAAAGGGATTGAGAGACTTGTTGAGGTTGTTGGGGATTGATGATCTTTGATCTGGGATGTGGGATTTGAGATGTGAGATACTGGATGCTGGATCCTCGATAATCGATGCTGGATATGGAATTATACTTAGAATATTCATTCTAAATATAAGAGTAGGGAGCGGATGTAGTACAATATCTATATTAATATTTTCTGAATAAATAATTTTCAATTGGTGTTATTGACTACAAAAAATAAAATAATTCAACCGTATAATATCATTATAATTTAATCTCAAATAAAACGGGAGAAACAATGTACTTGAAATTGTTTATTAATGGATTCCTATCTATTATCATTTTGATTATCATTTTTACGGGTTGTTCAGAATCTGAGAGCAATGAAAATCAGGTTATTTTTCCCAAATCAGAAAATTTTGGTGATTACTGGTATCAAGGTAAAGCAGAACTGAACCGGTTTGATTTGGAGCAGGTAAGATATGGTGAAGTTCGGAAGGGGGACGCGGTCTTAATATTTGTAACTGAAGATTTCTTTAAAACAGATCAGGTGAAATATGAGTTTGGAGACGATAAATCCGATGTACAATCAGTACTCAAATTGAATTTTAATCGTCGTTATTTCACCGGCATTTATCCATATTCACTTCTGACCTCTACCTTTTTTCCCATACGTTCAAATGAAGATCACGCACTCAAAATTTCATTTACGGCTCAGGAGTGGTGTGGTCATACATTTACGCAGCTGAACAATCGAAGGAATAAATTTGAAATTCAACATAATTCATATTTTCAGGCAGAAGGGGATAAGCGATATGAACTGGAGCAAACCCTTCTCGAGGATGAGGTGTGGACGATGATTCGGGTCAATCCGGATTTACTCCCGGAAGGTGAACATGTGGTTATTCCTTCTATGCAATACGCAAGACTTTTTCATAAAGACTTCCAGGCATTCAGTGCATCGATTAAAAAGTCTGAAATAAATATACCTGATCTATCGACCACTCCTCTTAGTAAATATGAGATAAACTATCATGATTTGCCAAGAGGTCTGAGCATTATCTATAATAAAGATTTCCCATTTGAAATTCTTGCCTGGGAGGAAACCTATCAATCTGCTGATGAGAAAGGTAAGGATAATAAACTGGTTACAAAGGCCGTACGTACAAATAAAATCATGTTGGATTACTGGTCAAAAAATAGTGTGGCAGATTCTGTTTATCGGATTGAATTGGGATTGAAACAATAACCTTATGTCAATCCCGCGGAAGCGGGAATCTAAAAAACAACACACGGCCAATAATTTTGGACGCCCGTCGGAGTTTACCGCGCACATGATGCGGGGCGGGGACGACAATTTATTCTTTAAACAATTCCAAAATTAGGTGATATGCTCCTGCAGGTATGCAATAATCTTATCGCATGCTTTTGATGAATCCTCGAGACTGGTTCGAATTTGTGACATAATGGCTTCGACTTCGCCCCATTCCGGATGATTATATTGCATAAAAATAGCAGATAACCTGAAAAGATAGTCAGCATTTATCGCATCTTCTGCTGCAACAGTGATGCGGTATAAATCCCGGAACGTTCTGAGGTTATAAATACTCCGACTGAGAATATCTATTTCTGCAGCCAGATCTGGCAGGTAAATTTTGATTTCGCGAAAGAAGTCTTTACCAATTGGATCGGTGATTCCGAGAAAAGCTTTTAACATAAGGGCAATCGCTTCGATATCCCGCAAACCGCCACGAGTTTCTTTTATGTTACAGGATTCTTCATCACATTGACCGACAGATTCCTGCCTGCTTCGGATTTCTTCGATCATTCTGTTTATATAGCGGCTTTTATTACTGAAGATGAACTGGTCGAGAATTTTTTTATAAATGATCGATTTCATAATATCACTACCGATAATAATCCTCGCTCCCAGTAATTGAGAAAGATCAATAAATCCTTCCTTTTCTTCAGTCTGAAGATAATCAATGATTTTTGATATGGGGCTTACAAATCCGTTTAAGATTTCTCCCATGCGGTAGTGTGGCAAAACACCGCGTTTCAGGATTTCACGATTCATTTTCGATACGATTCGTGTTGCATATTGAATGACCTCCTTGTCATCTGTGTCGACAACAGCGATCAGATCATAGTCATCGTCATAAGCTTTACCACGGGCATGTCCTCCTGCAGCAAGTATGGCAAAGGTATCTGTGCTTGGTACTTTGGCTTTGCTTTCTCTTTCCACTTCTTCTGTACAAATGTCAAACAATTTGCGCATATAGTTATCACAAAATTCTGTAAATTCACGATTTGTGATATTCAGATCCACACCGCGCATTGTACTTATTCCAACCCTGAGAAATTCAAGATCATAATAATCAGCGAGAAAGCGTTTTTTTTGCCCTAAATCCGGATGTTTATCAACCATGGCGAGCATACCGGTAGATATTTTAGATAGCTGGGCCCTGTTTGTAAGTGCTTTCAGATATTCGGGATGGTGGTGAATGACACGATAAAAAAAACGGTGAAAGTACTGGCTTGACCATTTATGTATTTTGCACAACTCTTTCAGCTGATCCAGGTATTCGGATAACTCAGTATCATGAATTGTCCGCAAAAGTATCTGATCGAGTAATTCGTAATGCTCTTCAGGAAAGAACTGAAGATATTCGTGCATAAACTGAGGATAGTAGCTATAGACCCGACAAAACCGCTCTGTAATATAAGGCATATCTCCGAAGTACTTGAGAAAAGCCAGATTCATCTTTTGAGCGACGGTGGTGCCTAACATCGTCTGCTGTTTTTTACCAACGATGGTGATCAACCTGATAATTGTCAATGGAGAATAATGGGCCCATTCAATGTATTGCTGGATCACTGCATCTCGTTCCTGCTCCTCAAGTTGTTCAAATCCATTTATAAAAGTATTGATAACATCTTCGTCTGATTGTAACAACGAAAGTAAATCTTCCCAGTATTTAGTCCCTTCAAAAAAGCGGGCGATTTTGATAAAATCTTTAGGCATTGATCCCTTGTAGACGCCATCTTTCCAGGTATCCTTTGACATGATTTCCACAAAAACAGAAATGTTAATCAGATGAACGGCAATACTATCCATCAGTCGGTCCGATATTTTGCGGACTTCCTTTACATATCTGTAATAATCTATGATCAACTGATCCCAGGCTTTTACTGTGCCGACGGATTCATACCCCATACGATCGGCTATCAAAGACAATTGCTTTTCATCAATTTCCTTCAGGCGAAATGTGTCATCCTGAATGACAAAAAGCTGAAGCAGAAATTTAAAGGTTTCCAAAAATGAAATTGCTTTGAACAATAATTCATACTGGGAGTGAAATTCAGGTTCAGACTCCATGAGCTTTATCAGGATTTCCCAGGAAATGACCTCCTCAATGTTATGGATCGTCTTTTTAGCATATAACATCGACTTCATTATTCTAAGTGCATCGGTTTTCGGGGATATGGCCTCTTTCTCTAGAGGTTTAATCAGTAAACCTCTTGCTTCACCGAGAATTCCTCGTAAAAAACCTTCATGATACCGTGAATCTTTCTGCGGATTGTAATAATATTTCTGAATGACTTCTCGTTGGAATTTTTGATACAGTTTAAAATTTCCGAGGATGTATTTTGCGTTCAGTAATTCTGATATAATCACTACATCCTGAATTTTATCGGTCAGGAGGTTTTTATATTCAGAAATAGTGGTTGTATAATATTGTTTACCAACATGTTCAGAAAGATACATATGGAGTGGTGTGGCATAGACCAGCATATCCTGTGTAATTTTCTGGAAGGCATTATTCAATTCTGAAACATCAGATTTATCTGAGGTTATAACACCAATATCGATATCATCCTGATCAGCCCGTGTTCCTACACTGCAAATGAAAAAATCCGAGTTCCTTTCCATCGGTAAATAGATGCTAATCAGATTTTCGAGATAAACGCGTGTCAGTTCTCTGAAATCTTCGCCTACCTGAATCATAAAGTTATAATAGTCATCACTGAGGGAGCTGCCTGACGCAATGCCCAATTCAAGGATATCCAGATTTCTGAAATTCATATGCAGGAATTGCATAGCGTAATAACAACTCAGGTGCTGGACTTTGGTTCTGGAATCCTCTGAAAGAGCGGCAATGATGTTCATCTCTTCGGAGGGAGAGAAACTCGAACGCCAGAGATGGACTTGCATCATTTTTCCCGAAGATTCAAGGGTTTGAATGAGAGAATCTTTAAAACGATATATGGTATGAATATACTTTTGGTGGTGGTTCCCGAGACTGGAAACACGTTTTTCCAGTGATTCGAATGGATTCATTAAAGAGGCCTGAAAGGAAACTGTTTCGCCTAAGGTGAAACAGTTTCCTCATCTTTGACTAGATCTTGACCGTACTTAAAGGCTGAAATATTTGTGTCTTCTGTGCCTTTGGGCACCCTTGCACGGATCGCATTTATGATTGCTTCGGGTGAAACGACTTTTGAGAGTCGCTCAATAGCACCGAGTGCAATGATATTTGCAACAATTTTTTTCCCGATTTTTTCTTCGGCGATTTCGGTTATGGGAAAAGTATAATGTTTATAATTTCCTTTTGGAACTTCCCTGACATAGCCTGAATCAGTAATGATAATACCACCATCTTTAACTTCAGCTGTGTATTTATCCACTGCTTCCTGAGTCATCGCCAGTAGAAGGTCGATGTTCGTTGCTTTTGGGTAATCAATATCACCATCACTAATGATAACTTCTGAGCGACTGGCGCCTCCTCTTGCTTCAGGACCATAAGATTGGCTCTGGGTGGCATTTTTTTCATCATAAATCGCAGCGGCTTCAGCCAGAATCTTTCCTATAAGGATAAGACCCTGTCCTCCTGCGCCGCTGAGGCGAATCTCATAACGAAAACTCATTTTCTTTTCCCTTTATCTTCTTTGAGCCGAGGACATGATTTTGTCATATGTACTAATATATTCCGGAAGTTCGCGGTCTGCCAGTATTCCGGTAATTATTCTGCCACGAAGGTCTTCAGGTGACATTTCCCTGGCTTTATCGACGTTGATTGCCTGAGACTTTTGATTCAATATCAGATCTTTTGGCAATCCCTTTTTATTGATTTTTCCGTAGGCGGTTGGGCAGGGTGACATAATTTCTACCAGTGAAAAACCATTTTTACGGATTGCCTTTTCGATCATTCTTTCAAGGGTTTTAGCATGATAAACGGTAGATCGTGCCACAAAAGAAGCACCTGCGGCAATTGTTAAGCCGGCAATATCGAATGTATTTTCCATGCCACCGTAGGGCGCTGTAGTCGCATAATCACCCATTGGTGTGGTTGGTGAAACCTGTCCGCCCGTCATACCGTAAATGTGGTTATTGTAGACAAGGACAGTCATGTTGATATTCCTTCGCGCTGCATGAATCAGATGATTACCCCCGATTGCTGTTGCATCTCCGTCACCGGTAACAACAATAACCGTAAGTTCAGGCCGGGCAAGTTTTAATCCAGTGGCATAAGCAATTGCCCGCCCATGTGTCGTATGAAGGGTATTAAAATCTACATATCCGGGAGTACGACTTGAACAACCAATCCCTGACACCATCGCAATATCATTCTGATTTATGCCGATATTCTGAATAGCCCTCAAAATTGCTTTAAGAGCAATCCCGTCTCCGCATCCTTCACACCATATATGCGGAAATTTATCTTTTCTTAATAGTGGTAAATAATCCATTTGTTACAGACACTCCTCAATTTTGTTGAGAATCTCTTCCGGATGAATTGGTTCACCGGTAATCTTATTCACTCTTAATACTTCAACACTGTGACCAACAGCATGTTCCACTTCATGGGCAATTTGTCCCAAATTAAGTTCAGGTACGATAATATAAGAAAGATTTTTACCAAAATCGCGCAACGCCTTTGTTGGAAAAGGCCACATCGTCTGAATGCGAAATAAACTGACATCGATGTTCTTTTCCTTTGCCATTCTCAACGCATGGCGTGACGATCGGGCACTTGAACCATAGGTGACGATTCCAACTTTCGCTGCCGGTATAATATTTTCTTCATACTGGATGATTTCATCAAGATACTTATCCAATTTGCTGTTTAATCGTGTTAACATCGCCTCAATTTTAAGCGTATCATTTGTCGGGAATCCCGTTTCATCATGGACGAGGCCGGTCACATGGTATCGATAGCCATCGCCAAAATTAGCCATTGGCGGAATCAGTGATTCATCGATTATATAGGGCAGGTACTCTTCGGGAGGTGTGTCCGGTTTTTTTCGGTTAATTATTTTCAATTGGCCGACATCAGGGAGTGTAACTTTTTCGTGTACATGGCCAATAATTTCGTCAAGCAGTACGATCACCGGAACCCGGTATTTTTCAGCCATATTGAAGGCCTGAATCGTCATATCGTAGCTCTCACGAACACTTGCCGGTGTAAGCGTGATGATCGGATGATCGCCATGCGTGCCCCATCGTGCCTGCATGACATCTCCCTGTGCAGGCAATGTAGGTAAACCGGTACTGGGCCCACCGCGCATCACATTAACGATGACAACTGGAATCTCAGCAATTGATGCGTAACCGATATTCTCCTGTTTTAAAGAAAAACCGGGACCGCTGGTGGCCGTCATTGCTTTTGCTCCAGCCAGAGATGCACCGATAATTGCACCCATTGCGGCGATCTCATCTTCCATCTGTATAAAACGACCACCGATTTCCGGTAGTCTTCTGCTGAGTTGTTCTGCTATTTCTGAAGAGGGGGTAATTGGGTAACCTGCATAAAATCTGCATCCAGCATCAATTGCACCTTCGGCAACGGCAATGTTGCCTTGCATCATATATGTTCGGGGATTCAAAAGGGTACAACTCCTATTCCGTTACGGATTTTTTTTTCTTCTCAGCGGGATGAACGACAATCGCAAAATCCGGGCAAAGAAGTTCGCACATCATGCATCCTGTGCATTGATCTATATTATCGACTTTTGCGACAAAATCTTTCATTATTAATACATCGCGGGGGCAGATATCGACACAAATTTCACAACCTTTGCACCAGCTTTCATTTACGATTACCTGCGCTTTGTTACTCATTGATCCCCCTTATTAAGGCAAGAAAAATCCATTTTCTGGTTCGATTTATACCAATTCCTTATTATTCTTTAACCACCAAGGACACAGAGATCAGCTTTTTTGCGTCCTTTGTGGTTTATTGTTAAATGAAGCTCAGTTACAAATTTAACAATATGAATTTTTTATTGCAATACAACATTTACCAAAACATTGTCCCCGGTTCTCCTTTAAATGGGCCAACGATGTTTTTTGAAATCCAGCCGCCATAAAAATCTCCGGGTTGTGGTTGAACTTTTTCTCCGTTGACGTAACAGGCATCCATTGCTGCCGGATAGAAAGCGATATAATTCTTGATCTCTTTAAAAGTCTGATTAGGATTGGCATAATACCAGGCCACTTTTTCAACCTTTTTACCATTAACTTCCAGTGAATAATAATTTGCCAGACCCTTCCATTCACAGTAGGAATTTCCAAAGGCATTTTTAAGATAATTCATCCTGATATTTTCAGGGGGAATATAATAAACCGGGGGATGACTCGTTTCCAGTATACGGTAAGAATTGAAAGTATCGGCAATGATCACACTGTTAAAAACGATCTGTATATGCGCATCTGATTTTTCCAGACGCGGTGGTCGTGGATAATCCCACACAGATTCCTGACCAGGTTTAGGTTTGATTTTCTCTTTTACTTGCATTTTAAATTCTCCAAATTTTACACTTAAAAGAGACAACCTTACCCAGAAGGAAATCATTCCAATTTTTATTTTGATAACGTTTAAAAGTCTTTAAAGACGAAGAACACGAAGAATTTATTTTGGATTTACAGCATCACAAATCTCTTATCATTTCTAACCATGATAGGGCGGGCACAGAGACCCGCCCCTAAAGGTCACAATTTCCGATAATTCGTCTAGCTTGTGGTGTCTTTCGTCTCGCGTTTCCTTATCGCACATCGCATATCACATATCTCGTATCTCGCATCCCCGATTAAAACGCCTCCTTCCTGTCGGCTTATCGGGATCAAATCATCCAGGATTTGACCCGCATCAGCGTAGCAGTATCATCTTCTTCACATCCTGAAATTCGCCAGCTTCAATCCGATAATAATAAACTCCGCTTGAAAATCCGCTGGCATCCCATTCCACTTGATAATATCCTGCTTGCTGTCGATTATTCACCAAAGTTGCTACCTTTTGTCCGAGTATATTGAAAATGCTTAATTCAACATCATTGGTCATTGGTAATTGATAATTGATCATTGTGGTCGGATTGAAGGGATTGGGGTAATTGTCGTGGAGCGCAAATGCTTGGGGTCTCCTTGCAGTATGGTGATCAAGGTCTGTGACAACAATCGCCAGCGTATCATACCAGAAGACAGAACCTTTGCTGGAAATTTCAATAACGATTTTCGCATGGAGCGGATTGCTGCAGGAAGCCGATTCCTCACTTAAGATAATCCCGTGGCTGCCCGTATGCGAAGCCGTCTCGCCGGGATTAATATCTCCGTAAGGCCGGTCAGGAAATCCGAATGTCGTAATACAAGAGTCGAGAGATACCAGATTCGTTGTAACATCTCTGGCGGTGGAATCCACACCTTCATTTTTTAAATGGAGTGTAAATGCCAGTTGGTCACCATGATTGGGGATGGTATCAAGGGATATAAATTCATAATAGTCTAACTTTATAGGACCTATGGTTGAGAATGCGCGGGGGAAGCTGAGGAAATCGCTTCCACCTCCCAGATCAGTCATCTTCGCATGAAGATTAAAAATATCTTCAAAATCCGGAGCAGGAACTAAATTACTGAAGATATTATCCCCGGCGAAGATGTCGCCCTGCAAACCATAATCATAAAGTTGCAGGGTGTCGCGGAAGGTTAGAGACTGATTCTCAATAATTATTTCAACTGTCAGATTTTCCGCCTGGGGATTGGTAACGGTTGTCGTCAGTAAGAGGGAATCGGAACCGAATGTATTAAACAAGACGTTGGCAGAAACAGATTGAATCATGGCAGAACTCTCGGTGCGAATAACTCCTTCTCCCAGAGCGAGGAGGATGTTGGCTTCTAAATTTTCTTCTGCAAGTTCATAGATATCTGCAGGATTTGGCCAGAAGGCATATCCGACTTCCGGTGTCATGGCAATAATTTTATTTTTTGTTGTTTGTTCACCATACATCCAATCATCTGAATCACCGTTTACCAGATATCCGATGGTTTCACTACCTGTTCCGAATCTGTATTCGTTTTCTTCAGTTAATGACTGTGCCAGGGCTTTATACAATGCAGAATCAGGTGTTTGCTGATCGTTGAAACCCCATGGATAGATAAGTACATTTCCAAATGTATGATAGTTGAGACACAGTTGAATTTGATGGTTTTCACAAAAATTCTTGATCGCTTGTGTCTCCGGTTCGGAGAAAGGAGTCGTTCCGCGATATTCATTGCTGGAGGGATCGGGACTGGAACCAATATCACTATAACCCCACTCATAGCCATAGTTGCGATTTAAATCGACTCCATAAGAATTATCTTCATTTAACCGCCGGTTTTTCCGCCACATACCGCCACCACCGGGATTGGTTGTCTGATTATAGATATAGCCATCCGGATTGAGTACCGGGATAAAATGGAGTTCACGGTTATTGACGATAAAGTCAACCTGTGGATCCTTACCATAATTTTCCAGGAGGTAATACATAAAATAAATCACTGTCATCATACTTTGCGGCTCACGTGCGTGATGAAGGGCGGTATAGAGTACTTCCGGTTCTTCTTCATCCATATCGGGATTATCTGAAATTTTAACATGCCAAATAGGGCGATCTTCATTACTTAACCCGAGTGATTGTTTTTCAGAGATGATATGGGGATACAGCAAACGCATCGAGTCTAGCTCGGTCACTACTTCTTCAAATGTATAGTAACCACCCATGCTGCCATATTCAAAACCGGAGATAGAAAAATTTTTCTTCATCTTTTGTTGCAAATTATTCATTCCCTCGTCAGAGAGCATAATATTTTCTTCATAATGTGCATTCATGTCATTGATTACTACCTCAAAATTCAAGCCAGCATTTTGAATCTTTTCCAATTCTGCACGGTTCACAACTACCTGAATCTGGTTATCAATAATTGGACCGCTTTCCAAAGGGATACCGAGTTTTTTTAGTTCAAGAACTTGGATTTTATTTTCGAGGTTAAGTTTTAAAAGAGAATAGCGTTCGATTCCCTGCGCAGATAAATTGACGAAATTCATCAACAAGATTGCTAATAAAACGGTAAAAAGCGTCTTAAAAGTCATTATATGCTCCTAAAAATATAATATAAAACAATACGATCTTTTGACCTGTGAATCAAGAAAAAATGGGGAACGTGAGGAATTTTAATTGCCCTTTCGTTTTAAGAATAGGCATGTCTTTAAAGGGATTAAAATATTATATACCAGTTCGGAGGATCATCAATACAACGTATATCAAATTTTTAAAATATTAATCAGTTCTTGCGGATCAAATATTGAAGAGTGGTAACCGTTGTTGAACAGAGATAACCATCGATATTATTTTTTTCAACTTCTATCATCAATTGTGTGGCAGGCTTATAAAATGGTTCTCTTAGTAACATCACATCTAAAACAACATAAATATCGTTTTTTTTAGATTGATTTAGATTAATAAAAATTAAATTTTCACTGCATCGTTGAGAGAAGGCGATTGACAGCTAAATTTCTGAATGACAGAAAAAATAATTAGATAATAATTCGTGAAATTCGTGAATCAATTTGTGTAATTCGTGGATAATTCCTGCGTTTTAGCGAGATATATGCAGCAGAGAGACTCGTCTAGTTACCGCAAACCTGCTCAAATACGCGCATCATATTGCCGGATAAAATTTTCTCTATATCGGATCGGGAGTATCCTTTTTTTAATAACTCAAGAGTTAAATTCGGAAACTTCGAGACATCTTCCAAGCCGGTAATCATACTACTGATGCCGTCAAAATCTGATCCCAGGGCAACATGATCGATTCCGACCAGGTTTTTAATATAGTCAATATGATCGACAACCTGTGATATATCCCGGTTACTCCCGGAGAGGAACCAGTGATAAAAAACAACACCGATCACACCACCGGAATTAGCAATGGCAATAATCTGGTCATCATAAAGATTGCGGTAATGATCATATAAACCTCTCGCCCCTGAATGTGAGGCGATGATCGGATAACTGGTTGTCTGTAATATGTCTTCAATTGTTTTAATGCCGACATGAGAGACATCGATCAGAACGCCCAGAGAATCAAGCCGGCGGATAACCTGTTTGCCAAATTCCGATAATCCGACTGTCGCAGAGCGATTATCCTGTGCGGAAACAGCCCAGTCCGTACTGTTATTCCAGGTAATTGTCAGATATCTCATCCCCAGATTATAGAGGGTATCCAGTTTGGCCATGTCATTCTCAATGACATGACCACCTTCAACGGAAAGCACAGCAGCAATTTTGTTGCTGTCCTTTAGGGATAGAGCCTCAGTGGCCGTTTTTGCTTGTCCCAGATCTTCTGGATTTAACGATAATTCATGACTAAAAATATGATACATATTGATCGCAGATTGGTAATAATATGCATCACTCGGGTTCACCCAGATGACAAAAAATTGATAATTGACACCACCCAGTTTAAGTCTGGGAATATCCGTATGATGATAGGTATGAAAATCAGCTAAATGATAATCCGGATCATTATAATAGATTTGTTCAAGAATATCGTTATGCAAGTCAAAAAGATCACATTGTGAATGGATGGTTGCTATCGGTGTATCAAAATATTCTCCTCCCTGAACGTCTACAGAGAGTGTATCCGGCACATAGCCAAATTTTGAGATGATCAGGCGAACGGGTATCGTAATCACAGGCTTTGATAACCAGTTTATCGTCTGGTTAACGGGCAGGAAATCCGATAATCCCGACCCGGACAGACCATCCAATTGGATAATCTTTTTGGTAATCGACTTACTATTTGTTTTGATATTTATAAAGTAGACACCGCTGGCACCACGGCCTTCCCATTCAATAGAATATGTTCCGGCATTTAATTGTGATTCCCGGCTATCAAAGACTTCACCGAGGATATTATATATTGTGACCGTAACCGGGCCATGTTCGGGCAGTGAAAAATCGATCTTTGTTTTTGGATTAAAGGGATTGGGGTAGGGGGATGATACAGAAAATTCGCGCGGAATCCGGTTCTGCTCATCAATAGAAGTTAGCAGGGTCATTTCCCAGAATCCGGATGAATTTGTGACGACCGTTTCCAATGATCCCGTATTCAAATTGGTTATACTTACGGAAGCATCTGAAATCTCAGTTTCAGAAACGACATCAGTTACTTTTCCGCTGATTTGAATTTGTTCACTCTGCGCATATGCAGAAAGGGTGAAGGCGAATAGGATGAGGATAATATGGATGTTAAATTTGAATCGCATCGTCAATCTTTCAAAATAAAAAATGGATCTGGGATTTTGGCAACTATTGTAATGAATGAATATACAAAATAAGGAGGGGATTACAATAAAAATTAGTACTCTATACTCGCCGCTTGTTACTCGATGCTCGTAGAAGATTAGATAAATTTATTCTATGAAAGGAATGAATATTTTTCCTTTTACCTTTTTCCTTTTTACTTTACTCCATCCTGATCAAAACAAATAAGGGATTTGAAAAATGAAACTTAAACGTAGAGAATTCATCAAAAAAAGTTCACAACTTTCGATAGGAATTGGCTCAGGATTGATGTCACTCCCGGCCTTATCAAAATCGCCACTCTTTCCAGATGATGATAAAAAAACAATAATCGATGAAAAGACCTATTTAAGTGAAATTTTATATACAAAAAAAGAAGTCGATGACTGGCTGGCCGGAAAAGCCTTTCCATTCTCCAAGTATCATCCGGAGCTCGGCTGGTTGCTCAATAATGCTGCATTTAAAGATGGAATTGATAACTCCATATCAGTTTATACCTATCAGGGTGAGGATGGGGAACGAATCATGGGAAATTATGCCGATCAACCGTGCCGTATCAATACCTATGGCAACAGTTTTACGCAATGCCATCAGGTCAGTGACCATGAGACCTGGCAGGAGGTTTTAGCTGCTCATATGCAGGAACCGCTGCGCAATTTTGGCGTCGGCGGCTGGTCGGTCTATCAGGCCTATTTACGCATGCTCAAAGAAGAGCAGCGAACACCGGCAGAGTACATCATTTTTAATATCTATGAGGATGACCATAAAAGAAATCTCGATTCATGGCGGAATATCCGGGTGAAAAAACACCCTCAGCACATCGAAGCTCCCTTACCCTATGTGAAGGTAAATCTCAAAGAGCAGAAAATGACCGAATATGAAAATCCCTGCCCGACAAAGGAATCTCTGTATGATCTCTGCGATTTAGAGAAAACCTATCAACTTTTCAAAGATGATTTTGTCCTGAAAATAATGGTTGCCCACCGCAACTCAGAGCTAAAAAATGCCGGTTCAAGTTATCAGGATATGATGGAATTGATTAAGACGCATGGCATCCGGACAAAAATAGATGATGGTGAGACCCTGGCCAGAGAAGCAGATACACTTCATACCGAAGCAGCCCTTTTTTCCACAATGAGAATGATCGAGAAGATAGAAGATTTTGCCAGGGAACATGATAAAAAGATCCTGTACGTTCTCTCCTACCCGGCGAGTACCATTGCTAAATATATTGAGGAAGGTATCCGATTTGATACGGATCTGATAAAATTTATGAATGAGAGAGATCTGCCCTATATTGATCTTATGACAGCACACGCCAGTGATTATTCACAGTATACGCTTGATTTGAAAACCTACTTCAATAAATATTTCATTGGACACTACAATCCACTGGGTAATTTCTTTTGCGCCTTTGCCATCAAGGACAGGTTGGTTGAAATGTTAGATCCAAAACCATTTCCCTATCGCTATTAATTTACCACGGAAGTACACGGAACAACACAGAGGAATAATGTTCAACCCCGTGGATCAGAATAATTTGAATGAATCCATGTCATGCAAATGTTGAACATCTTCGGTGTTCAGAAAGGACTGGCATCCGGCATCGGGTATCTCGGATCCCGCACCTCGTATCAGCGAAGCAGAACCATCTTTTTCACATCCTGAAATTCGCCCGCCTGGATTCTGTAGTAATAGACGCCACTGGCAAATCCTGAGGCGTCCCACTCAACCTGGTGAGAACCTGCCTTTTGATTTTCATCAACAAGAGTAGCAACCTTTTGCCCCAGGAGATTATAGATGCTGAGTTCAACATCACTGGTCATTGGTAATTGATAAGTGATCATTGTCACCGGGTTAAATGGATTGGGATAGTTTTGATTTAATTCAAATACCATGGGTATCGTTGGATCCTTTTCGGAGACAGAAAGTTGTACCTGGGGATAACTTGATTCAACAGCTCCCATATCGACATATTCATCGACAGTATGAGGTCTGATATGACCATAGAAATCGGTTGAAGGACATACATACCACTTATTACTTATGTGAACAGAATCGCTACCGTTACCAACACAGGGACTCGTATCGGATAAGTGATACGACATATCAGCAAATTCAGGATCCAGATCAATATTTCCTTCTCCCACATAACCGTTCATAATAGCTGAATAGCGTACAGTTACCTTCCCATTATTTAAAATAGTAATTTCCTGATTATTTTGCACAGCTGTATTATTCCAAAATATGGAGTTGAAAACTAGAGGCGAAGCATTTGAACCATAGACGTCAAGCGCACCACCGTAATCTGCTGTATTACCGGTGACTGTATTATTTATAATCAGCGGATTTGCATAATCGTCAGATAAAGCCACATCATCTACCCCGATGCCACCTCCATATTCTGATTCATTCCCGATAATAATGTTGTTAAGAATATACGGACTACAATTTCTTATCCATATACCTCCCCCAATTGCGGCCTCAATTCTATCAGATTCAGAAGTATTATTTTTAATTAAGTTTCCATTTACCATGATGTCGCCCTGGTAATTTTCAATACCATCGATAAATACGCCTCCGGCAACTGCGGTCCAGGTTGACTTAGATGTATTACCAATAATTTCATTATCTTCAAAGGTTATCGAACCCCTCGTCATTAACCATGCCCCTCCCGCCAATGTCCAGTATTCGCCCTGGACATGATTGTTATTTATCTTATTTGATTTAATGATTGCATGATCCTGCTCATCACCCCAAACCATTAAGCCCGCACCTGCTCCTGCTGTATCATCGGTAACGATAATCGAATTATTGACAATATTATTATGAGTTATTTTTGCTCCCGAAAGATTCAAAAAAATTCCTGCTCCGTCTATTTCCGGATTAACACCCGGGAGATGTAAAGCAGTGCCACTACCATTTGTAATTGTAAATCCCGATAAAACAGAATTAGTGTCTTCATTGGAATCAAAAGTCACTACGCTTGCCTGTTTAGAATCATCCGGCTGGCTACCGTCGATGATCGTCTTTGATATATGACTGGTATCACCATCCATATAGAACTGACCGGCCACTGTGATTGCTTTGCCCTTGAAATTTATATTTTCAAAGTAAGTACCTTCATCCACCAATACGAGGTCATCATCAGATGCGGCATCTATCGCTGCCTGGATCGTAGCATAATCGCCGGGGACGTCTAATATGTCGGGAGCGGTGGCATAACCACCATAGGCAACATCGTCATCACTGCCCCCACCAAACAACATTTTATACTCTGTATTGACGCTATCCCAGAGTACTCTACAATATCCTACCCATTGGCTATCCCAGCTTCCGCTTGACGGGGTAAGAACCGGATTATCAACATATTTTGTCCAGGTCACTTTATCAGAGGAAGAGGCATAACCAATTTTATAATAACGTTCATCTGAATATCTGGTGGTACCACTGTACCACATATGATAGCGGGAGCCGTCAAAAAACACCTCGGAGCCGCCGACAGCCGCGAGATCGTCTTCACCCGTGGCACCACCGAGGCCATCAACCTCGTAGCTCACAGCTTCGTCCGGCCGCGGCTGGGCTCGGGTGACGAG
>Ga0209536_100002156_pt1 | contig 31994 bp, 29 predicted proteins | sample DeeMarSeWOR28_12_FD_187461 | JGI IMG/M metagenome (GOLD analysis project Ga0209536, IMG submission 187461) | Marine sediment microbial communities from White Oak River estuary, North Carolina - WOR-2-8_12 (SPAdes) (version 2) | ecosystem: Environmental > Aquatic > Marine > Intertidal zone >... | reverse complement strand
GGTCGCCGAGAACTACTCCGAGTCCGACGACACCTTCGTCTACGTGCCCACCATGCGAAAGGTGCGAAGGGCCGCCTCCACGTGGGTCGACGGCCTCTACACCCCCCGATACCGGATCTCGGGCGACTCGGGCGGCGGCGGTCTTCCGGTCGCGGGCCTCGACTTCGGCAGCGGCGCGATCAATCCCACCGCGGGGGAGTCGGCGGCGACGACGGAGAATCTGCGGCGGGGGTTCGAGGGGCTGGCGCTGCGGCCGAACGCCTACCACTGGCGCTTCCTGGAGGAGCGCGAGGTGCTCGCACCGATCAACATCACTCGGGACGGGTATCCCCACGACCGGGACCGCAACTTCGGTCCCAGCGGGCTCTCGGCCGGGAGCGACCGCTGGGACGTACGCTACGCGGTGGTGATCCAGGGCGCCATCAAGGAGCGGGGTCGCGACTTCGACCTGCTGACGCTCTACATCGACTACCAGACGCAGCAGCCCCTCTACATGATCACGAAGCTGCGCCGCGGCTCCCGGCTCGTGGAGGTGGGCGTCCTGCTGCACCGCTTCAGCGGCGATCTCAGCCACTATCCCCCCTGGCCCGGGGGGGCGCCCGCCCTGGTCTTCGACCCGGTGGCGGCCCTCTTCTTCGACGTGGCGGATGGGGGGAGCGGCTGGCGCCGCGAGTCCTACGACGTGCGCTCGATCCCTCCGAGCGACGAAGACCTCGGGCAGCTCACGTCCACGAGCTATCTCACCCGGGGTCGCTGATCGAAGCGCTGCCCGGCCGGCGGATCAGAAGGTCCAGCGCAGCCGCAGGAACACCTCGTCCCGCTTTCGGATCAGGGAGAGGAGGTTGTCCACGCCCACCTTGTTGGCGTCCTTGCCGACCCGGTTCGAGGGAGGTCCGAACTCCTGTACGGGCATGTCCTTCAGCTCGGTCCGACCGAAGAAGTAGAGCAGCCCGACCGTGACCGAGAACGACTCGGTGAACCGGTACTGGAGGGTGGGCAGCAGCCCGCCAGATCGGGAGTTGAAGTCGTAGACGGTGACGAACTGCGGGTTCACCCGGTCCTGGAAGTAGCCGGTGAACATCGCGAAGGTGAAGAGGACGTTAACGGGCCCGTTGAAGGTGTAGCCACTGCCGTGGTCCGGGATGTAGTTGAAGAACCACTGGGAGTTGAAGAAGAACGTCCGGTTCGGATTCAGGAAGTTGATGAACGTGGGGCGGTCCACGGAGACAGTGAGGTTGTAGACGTCCGAACGACTGACCCCCAGCGGATCGTCGCTGTCGCTGAAGGGAACATTGTCGATCCAGGTGAACTCCACGCCCCAGTTCGTCTTCGTGACGTCCTCCCCGAAGTCCGTCGCGAATCCGAACACGTTCCGCTGCTCGTAGCGAAGCACGACCTCACCGCCGCCGTGCCAGATGAAGGTCCGGCGCCCGTAGTTGCCGTCACCACCCGCCCGGCGGATCTTGCGCGTGACGCCCGCGGCCGAGAGGAAGCCCTTCACGTTCGTGCAGAAGTTGGGCGTCGCGTAGCTACAGCGACCGGGCTGCCACGGGTTCTGCACGTCGAAGCACTGGGGATCGTCCCGCAGGCCCACCGACGCGGTCTCGAAATCGGGCGTCGTGTGATTGAGCCCGTCCAGGTCCTTCGCCGTCGCACTACAGGACGTCACCGTCAGGAACATCAGGAAGTTCCAGGAGAACGCGGCGAGCTCGTTCTGGAAGAGCGCGGCCTTGCCCTCGAAGAACTCCTGCGTGAGGTTCCGCTCGTAATAGTACTCGCAGCCCCCGTCCCCATTGCCCCCGTTCTCGAACCACACGTCCGACTCGACGCAGCCGGCGACGGGGTGGATCAGCGGAAGCATCTCCAGGTCGACTTCCTCCGCGATGCAGAGCCGGTAGTCGTTGCCGTCCCAGCGACCGCCACCCGGCTGACCGATACAGTCCGGATTGCGCTCGACGATGGGGTTGTTGCCCGCGTCGAAGCCGAGCAGGCTGTCGCGCGGCTGCGGATGGCGGCTCTTCGCGCGGCTGCAGAGGGAGAGCTGGTAGGACAGGTTGTCGTTCGCGACCTTCCCAGAATAGCTGGCCGACACCGGCACGAAGCGGTCGTTCTCGCCGTCGTAGACCTGGTCCCCGATCACGCAGCCGTCGATCTCGGGCAGGTAGCCGTTCTCGAAGACGACCTCGATGACCCGGTTGGAGCCCGTTCCGGTGACCACGAGGCTCTCGACCCCGCGGCAGCCCGGGAGCTTCACGCTCCCTCCGCCCGAAACGAAGCGCGTGCACACCGGGCCCCCGACGAAGCCCACCGTGCCCGGCTGGGCCCGCGCTCCCGCCTTCTCGACCCCCTGCACCGGGACCGCCGCGGTCGTCAGCCAGCAGTCGTCGAGATCGATGTCGTCGCCGGCCCTGCAGCCGTCACCACCCACGGTGCCCTCGAACCCCGGCCAGCTCTGCATGAGGACGCTGCCCTCCATGTTGAGGAAGTCGACGCCGCCGTACTTCCCGTAGATGCCGGAATCGAGGGCCGAGTCGCAGCGGGTGCCGTAGAAGGGGCCGCAGCCCAGCAATGCCCGCTGCTCGTTGGTCAGAGAGTTGTCAAGGGTGGTGGGAACGAACACGGTCAGGTTGGGGAAGCCGGCCACCCGCCCGTCGAAGCCGTCGAAGCCGCGCAGGTCGCAGTCGTAGTTGCTCTCCGGGTCCGGATCGTCGCACCCGACCCGGTTCACCACCCCGTCCCCGTTGGCGTCGAACGCATTGAGGACGGGGTCGTTGAAGAGCCGGTTCAGCGCCGCCAGCGGGGCGGTCACGCCGCCGCTGGGATACTTCTGGCTCTGCGCCGTTAGCGACAGGAACTGCTGCGGGCCTCCGTTGCCACCGGTCTGCTCACCGGCCAGCAGCGGCGTCAGGACCTCCACGAAGGGGATGGGAAGGAACTGCCTGCTCAGCACGTCCTCGCTGGCGAAGACCGTCCAGGCGCAGGAGCTCGGCGAGAGGCTCGCCGCGAGGCCCACCGTGCCCGCGCAGATCCAGGCGAAGATCTGCTGGTTGGCGTGGTGGTTCGCCAGGGCGTAGGTGTTCTCGAGATCGTCCTCGGCCTCGTCGAAGCTGAACTCGTTCGCCTCGCCCGGCGCGCCGCCCGGGCGCAGGCAGTCCTTGTCGCGGCCGATGCCTCCCCGAACCAGGCCGGCGCCCGCCCTCGTGGCCCCCGGCGTCACGGACACCGGATGGGAGGCGAAGCCCGTGCTGTAACGGAGCAGGCCGGGCAGGCTCTCGAAGTAGTCGGCGAGCTCTCCCGCGTTGGCGACGCCACAGGTCCCGAGCGATCCCCCCGGAAGCCGCGCGACGAGGGGACGGCCGGACTCGTGATCCACGCCGCGCTCGTAGAAGAAGATGGCGTCCGGGTAGGGAACGTCGCTGAAGCCGTAGAAGTCGGTCAGCGCGAAGCTGAAGCGGTCCCAGCGCCACTCGATCCGTCCGCCGACCTCCAGGTCGCTCGGCTCCTTCCACGGGCTCTCGGGTCGATCGATGCCGGCGATGCCGACGCCGAGGAGGCTGTGGGCGAAGATGCCGTTGGTAAGTGCACAGACGATGTCCGGGGTGTAGGGCTCGCCGCAGGCCCCGAGGTCGCTCGGCTGGTACTGATCGATGTTCGTGGCGAGCTCGAGCCGGACGTCTTCGAGCGGACCCACGTTGTAGAGGGAGTAGACGAAACGGGCCGACCACAGGGCGATGCGCGACTCCTCGAGGCTGGGGAGTGACGCCAGCGCCAGGTCCTGCGGGTTGAACTGATCCGTCGTCCGGAAGAGCTCCGTCTTGCCCCAGACGATGTTCTGGAGCCCGAGGCGCATCCAGAGCCGGCTGTCGAGGACCTCGACGTCGAGGTAGGCCTCCTTGACCTCCTTGTTCCGCTCCTGGGAGTCGCCCCGATTCCAGGACCGGTCGGTCTCGTCGAAGTTGAAGTTGAGCGAGTCGAGGTCCCCGCTGCGGAGCTCCTTGACGAGCCCCTTGCTCGGCGTGTAGAGGCCCTGGGCCACCTCGAGGTTGCGCTGGCGGGTGCCGGGCGCCGCGCGCTCCACCGTGATCGTCTGCCCCGGATTGTTGGGATCCTCGACGACCTCACGGAGGATGCGGCCGAGGTTGGCGAGGTCCGGTGCCGGTCGGAAGGGCGTCTCGCCCGAGCCGCCGGTCATCTTCGTGATGCCGAGGATGTTCGGGTCCGTGTAGAGCTGACCGGAGGTGGTTTCGGTCGCGCCGCGAATACAGTCCGCCGGACCGGGAGGTGCAGCGGTGCCGTCGCGGATGGCCTGGAAGTCGCTGTTGGTGGGATCGACGCAGGGGACGGTTCCGCTCAGGAAGTCGCCGCCGAAGCCGTCGTAGAGACCGACCGGGAAGGTGGCGTTGAGGATCTGCTGGCCGATGTTCGTGAGCACCGTGTCGGGTGCATTCAGGATCTGGCCGAGCAGGGGGTCGAGCCGATCGATCAGGAGCGAATCGCCCTCGTTCAGCGTGGGCAGGAAGGGATCGCCCTCGTAGTACCGGATCGCGTCCAGCGGGGCACCAGCTCCGGAGCGGGCCCGACTCGGGGCGACCCGTCCACGGAAGGGATTGGCGCGATCGGGCGTCAGGGCCACCGAGCGGATGAAGTTCTTGGGCAGCCAGGGGCCCAGGATCTGGGTGTCCGTCCCGGCGGGGTTTCGCACCTCCTTGAAGGCGAACTTGAAGCCCAGGACGCGTTCGTGGACGTAGGCGGCCGGGTCGTCCGAGGCCTGCCCGAGCTTCACGACGCCGAGATTGGGATCCGGGTTGCGCCCGCTCACGTTGTCCGGGCCGAGCTGCCGGAAGAAGGTGTCCATGCCCGGGAAGCCCTGGCGCTCCCCGGGAGGCTTGAGCGGTGAGGGTTCCTTGTCCTGGATCCGCCTTTCCGCAAATGGGCCGAACCGGACCGCCGGCTCGCCCGGCTCGCGAGGCACGTTGCGATCCCGGTCGGTCGTCTCGATCGTCCCGGCGTAGTCCTTGTCCAGGGCATCCCGCAGCCGGAGCGGCAGCCTCTCGGCGTCGTCGCCGAAGGTGTTGACGCTCGGGAACATGCCGAAGCCCTGGGAGTAGACGGCGTCGTAGCGGCCCTCGGCTCGGACGTAGGCGGAGATCAGATCGAAGGGACCGATCCCGTCGGGAGCGATGTCGAACTCCAGCTCCAGATTGATGACGTTGTACCACTGCGCCAGATCGAGCTCTTCGCTGAACTTCTCGTTCAGCGCCCGGACCTGCACCTCCCCGAAGCCGTGGATCTGGATGCGACCGTCCGCGAGCTCCACCGCCGAGACGGGCTGCGCGATCCAGGCCAGGCCGAGTGTCAGGAGCGCCGCGGATCGAAGCCGACGACTCGACCCGCTTCGTCCCGCGCAGACACCGGCCATGAGCCCTCCTGAAGAGCGCGGCACGCGCATCGCGCGATCGACCCGCGCAAGGCGCCGCACAACGATTCCCGGCCGACGCACGCACGCCAGCAGGCGCTTTCCCCGTTCGAACCCGAACCCCGCGATCACTGCGCCGCTTTCCCCAATCGCCGCAAGCCGCCAGCCACTATCACCATCGTCTCGAACGCCGACATCGGGTCGTCCGTCGTCGCACCTCCGACTTCGGGTAGAGGTCGCTGCACGGACGACACGCTCGACGCTCCTCTCGTGATTCGGGCCTTTATACTCCCGAGGGGATCGGGGTGTCACTCACTTTTTCCCTCTCGTGGAGCGAAACTGAGGAGAAAGGAGTCGTGACGTCCAGCGCGACGGATTCCCTCCAAGCGCCGGAGAGAACGGGGGCTCGACGGACGCGCGACGGGAGTGCGACTCGCGCGAATCGGGAAGCGCGAATTCGCAGGCTGCGTGGGAGCGGGCGGAGCGCCGATGCTGGCACCCGAGCCTCGGCGCACACCTAGGCCGTGGGCGGCTCGGCGGACTTCGCGCGAACGACCTTCTTCGCGGGCGCCTTCTTCCCCGTGGTCTTCTTCCGCGCAGTCTTCTTCTTCGTGGTCTTCTTCTTCGCAGCGGTCTTCTTCCCCGCGGTCTTCTTCCCCGCAGCCTTCTTCCGCGTGGTCTTCTTCCGCGTGGTCTTCTTCTTGCCACCGCTCTTCTTCGAGCCGGCGGCATCGCCGCCCTCCCCGTCCCCCTTCGCCTTGCGCGGGGGGAATTCGAAGCCGTGGCGTCCGTTCTCCTTGAGCACGAGGGTGGCGGAGAAGGGGCGACCGAAGCGCGAGGTGAAGTCGGTGAGCAGCTCTGTCCTGCCCTCGGCCAGGTAGCGGAGCGCTTCGTCGCGGGTGATCTCGCGCTTGCAGACCGTGCGCGGGAACACGAAGCCGCAGCTCTGGGCCGCGCCCGCCTCCTTGCGCTGCTTGCGCTCCTCCTTCGTGAGCTCCGCCTCCTTGAGCTTGCGCTCGCAGACGAACTGGGTCGGCGATTCGACGATCGAGCAGTCCTCTTCGAAGGGGCAGCGACCCAGCGGCTCCGGGTTCACGTCGTACTCCGGCTGGTCGTTCGCGGCCTCCTGGTTCCAGCCGACGGAGCGCACCTTCAGGTTCCACTCCTCGCGATCGATCTCGATCGTGCCGCGGTAGGTGCGCCCATTGCGCGCCGTGAAGCCGTCGATCTCTCCGGTGACTCCGTCGCGAAGCAGGGTCCGGATCGTCGCGCGGTCGAGGTACCGCCCCGACGTGTCCTTCCAGAACCGCATCGGACAATCCTCTTCGCGGGGCGGATCCTCCCGGCAGCGGTAGAACCAGGCCATCTCGATCACCGGGCGGCCGCAGGACGGGCAGCTCCCCAGCGAGTCATCCAGGTCGTAGAGCTCCTCGTAGCCGAAGCTCTTCGCCCGATCCACGATCTCCACGGTGTAGTCGGTGATCTCGGACATGAAGTCCTGGGCCGTGCGGTTCCCACGCTCCACTTCTCGGAGGTGGTACTCGAGCTCTCCCGTCAGCTGGGGCGAGGTGAGCCGATCGATGTGGATGCGTCGCAGGGTGTCCACCATGCGGATGCCCTTCACCGTCGGCCGCAGCGCCTTGCCCAGACGCACCACGTAGCCCTTCGCGATCAGATTCTCGATGATGTCGGCGCGAGTGGCGGGCGTTCCGATGCCCTTCTCGTGGAGTGCAGCCGCGAAGTCCTCGTCGTCGATCTGCTTGCCGGCGTTCTCCATCAGCGAGAGCAGGCGCGCCTCCGTGATTCGCGGGGGCGGCTTCGTCTGCTCCTCGTGGAGCTGCGGGTCGCGCCCGTCCACGGGGACGTCCTGCGCCGCGGCGCTGCCGGGCGAGAGGGGCGGCAGCGGCGTCGACTCCTCTTCGTCGGACGACACGGGCAGCACCGAGCGCCAGCCCGGCTCCTGGAGGAATCGGGCGCGCGTTCGGAAGTGCTGCTCGCCCAGCTTGCTCACGCGCTCGACGCGCTCCCAGGTCGCGGGTGGATGGAAGGCCCCGAGGAAGCGGCGCACCACCAGATCGAAGAGGCGAGCGTCGTCGCCGGTGAGCGGCGCCTCGGGAATGTTTCCCGTCGGGACGATCGCGAAGTGATCGGACACGCCGGAGTCGTCGAAGATGCGCTGCTCGTTCTCGAGGCCGGCGGACCGCAGGTGGGCGGCGGCGCGGGCGTAGTCGGCGTAGCCCTCTTCGGCCCGGTCGCCGGCCGAAGCGAGCGAGGACAGCGCTCCCTGGACCGTCTCGCGGTAGTCCGCCGGCAGGCAGCGGGAATCGGTACGCGGGTAGGTGAGCACCTTGTGGCGCTCGTAGCAACGCTGTGCTGCGGAGAGCGTGCGTCGCGCCGACCACGAGAACCGACGGTTCGCCTCCCGCTGCAGACTCGTCAGGTCGAAGAGCGGAGGCGCCGACTCCCGGGAGGGCTTGCGCGTCTCCTCGGCGATCCCCGATCGGCCTTCGACCGCCACCACGATCGCGGCGGCCCGATCCGCATCGAAGATCCGGTCGTCCTTGCGCTCGGCGTCCTCGTTCGCCTCGAACTCGGGATCGAACCAGGCCCCCTCGTAGGCGTTTCCGGCGTGCTCGAAGGTCGCGGTGACGCGCCAGTAGGGCCGCGGCACGTGGGCGAGCACCTCGAACTCCTTGTCCACGAGCATGGTCAAGGTCGGGGTCTGGACGCGACCCGCGGACCAGGCCGTCTTCTCCTTGCGGCTCTTGAGGCGCTTCGTGAGCGCGCGGGTCGCATTCATGCCGATCAGCCAGTCGGAGCGCGCGCGACAGGCCGCGGCATCGGCCAGCCCTTCGAGCTCCTCTCCCGGCCGCAGGGCCTCGAAGCCCGAACGGATCGCGTCGTCGGTCATGGACTGGAGCCACAGCCGGCGGATGGGCTTCGTCGCCCGCAGGTGGTCCGCGATCTCGCGGAAGATCAGCTCGCCCTCGCGCCCCGCGTCGCAGGCATTCACCACGCCCTCGACGTCGTCCCGCTCGTAGAGGCGCTTGATGGTCCGGATCCTGTCGGACTGGCCCTTCTTCGGCTTGTACCGGAACTCCTCGGGCAGGATCGGCAGCACGTCCAGCGTCCAGCGCTTGAACTTCTCGTCCACCTCCTCCGGAGGGAGGAGCTCGAAGAGATGGCCCACCGCGAAGGTGACGATCCACTCGTCGCTCTCGAAGTAGCCCTCGTGCTCCGTGAAGCCTCCCAGCACGGACGCGATGTCGCGTGCCACGCTCGGCTTCTCGGTGATGACCAGTTCCTTTGACAAGTTCCGCCGTTCCCTGGGGGGGACTGCTGCTCTGCAAATGGCCCCCATCCATTAGCCCAGGCGACTCGGGGCTGACAACCGAGGCGTCTGTGCCAATCGTCCTGCCCCGCGGGGGAAGATTGCGCGCGGCCCCGCCCTTCGGCAGCTTGCAGCGCCATGGCCGACACGATCTTCGGCAAGATTGCGCGGGGCGAGATCCCCACCGATTTCCTCTACGAAGACGACCGCGCCGTGGCGTTCCGGGACGTCAATCCCCAGGCGCCGGTCCACGTGCTGGTCATCCCACGGGAGCCCATCCCCCGTCTGTCCGCTGCGGGAGACGAGCACGCCGAGCTGCTCGGCCACCTGCTGGGTGTTGCCCGCAGGGTCGCCGCCCAGGAGGGTCTCGAGGACTTCCGGCTGGTCGTGAACGACGGATCCGGAGCCGGCCAGACCGTCTTCCACCTCCATGTACACGTGCTGGGCGGTCGCCCGCTGGGGTGGCCCCCGGGCTAGGGACCGCGCTCGACTCCCCGAGCGAAGCCCTCGCTGCGCGCGCCCGGCAGGCGGCTCCTCCCGGGCTCGAGCTCAGCGCCCCGGGACGAGCTCGATGGGCACGGGCATCAGGTTCCAGGTGAAGATCGGGCGGTCGTCGGGGCGCTGGTAGATGACCTCGCGCTCGAGTCGCTTGCCGTTCCAGGTGTAGCGACGCACCTCCTTGTGCCGATCGCTGGCCACGTAGAGCTCGTCGAGCCCGTCGCCGTCGAGGTCGGTCAGGATGGCGGCGTGCTCGAAGCCCGCGGAGTCGCGATCGATCAGCTCCACCTCCCACGCGCCGTTCGGATCGTCGCCGGGTCGCAGCAGCCAGAGCCCGCTGCTGAAGGCGGCCGCCACCAGCTCCCGGGAGCCGTCCCCGTCGACGTCGCCGACGGTGAGGAAGCGAGAGAGGCGGTCCTGGATCGTGGCGATCACGGCCCCCGCCTCCGGCGCCGTGTCCGCCTCGTAACGGCGGATCTCCACCGGATACTCCAGCGACTTGTCCGCCCCCAGGTGTCCCTCGACGGCCACGTAGAGCTCGTCCCGGCCGTCCCCGTCCACGTCGTCCACGAGGATCTCCTTCGCGTGCCGGTCGCCGAGGGCGGCCACCACCGTCCGCGCGACGCCGGTCGCGGGCGTGTAGCGGACCACCTCACCCGACTGGGGCGTGCCGTCCAGCCGATTCGGCTCGCTCGGCGTGGCGTAGACCTCCAGCGTGCCGTCCCCATCGAGGTCTCCGATCTCGATCTCGTGCACGAAGGTGTCGGGCTTCGCATCGAGCTCGACCACCTCGAAGCCCCCTTCCGACTGCGGTCGCAGCACCGCGACGACCCCCTGGTCGTGGGTCGCGACGGCGATCGCCGCAGAGCCGTCACCGTAGAGGTCCGCCACCTCGGAGTCGCGCATGCGACTGAACTTCCCGCCGAAGTCCTTCTTCCAGAGGACCTCGCCGGACAGACCCCCCGCCTCGGGCCGCCAGCGCTTCACGATCGCCGCGGTCCCGCCCATGGTGAGGAGGCTCGAGTCCTGCCCCTCCCCGTAGGTCATCGCCTTGTGGAAGACGTTGCTCTCCGGGTCCTCCAGGGCCTGCACCTGCCAGCGGCCGCCGCTCCGGTACAGGAACTCGAGCCGGGCGGCGCCCGGCTTCGGCTTCCCGTCCTCCTGGACGAACTGGGCCAGGGAGAGCACGATCGCCCTGGGCAGATCCGGCGGACCGGCGGGCGCGGCGGCCGCCTCGGGCGCCACCGCCTCGGGGGCGGGAGCCTCGCCGGAGCCGCAGGCGACGGCGAGGAGGGCGAGACTGGTCAGCAGGGCGAGCGATGATTCGAGGCGGGACATTCGGGCTCCTCCGCAGGGGATGAAGGGTATTAGCAAATGGGCGTCGCCATGGTGGCGCGCCGTCTGGGGCGCCCCGCCAGCGTCTGTGATATTCGAAGCCCGTGAGCAGGGGAGCCCTGAAGGCGCCGCGGGGCACGCGGGACTTCTATCCGGAGGACCACCGCCTCCGCGAGTGGCTCTTCGACCACTTCCGCGAGGTCTCCCGCACCTTCGGCTTCGAAGGCGTGGATGCGCCGGTCCTCGAGCACGAGGAGCTCTTCACCCGCAAGGCCGGCGAGGAGATCGTCGAACAGCTCTACCACTTCGAGCTGCACGAGCGGCGCTACGCGCTGCGAGGCGAGATCACACCCTCGATCGCGCGCATGGTCATGGCGCGGGCCGGCGGGCTCCGGCTGCCGCTGCGCTGGTACAGCATCCCCCAGTGCTGGCGCTACGAGCGGGCCACCCGCGGCCGGCGTCGCGAGCACTACCAGTGGAACATGGACATCTGGGGGGAGCCGGGCGTCACCGCCGAGGCGGAGCTGATCGCGGCCATCTTCAGTCTGGTGGACCGACTGGGACTCGCGCCCGGCGACGTGCGGATGCGACTCAACAGCCGGGCGCTGCTGGAGGAGTGGCTGCGCGGCGGCGTGTTGCGCGAACGGAGCGAGGTCTTCCCCGCCCTGTGCGTGGTGATCGACAAGCTCGACAAGATCGGCGCCGACGCGGTGGTCGATCAGCTCACCGACGCGGCTGGCGAGATCCGCCTGCCCGCATCGGAGGCCCGAGAGGTGGTGGCGTGGCTGAGCCTGCGCGACCTCCAGGCGGCCTCGGCCGAGACCGGTCCAGACTCCGCCGCACGCGCCGACCTGGAGCGGCTCTTCGAGCTGCTCGGGGCCTACGGCATCGCGGACCGGGTGGAGTTCGACGCCTCGATCGTGCGCGGCCTCGCCTACTACACGGGCGTCGTCTTCGAGGCCTTCGATGCGGACCGCAAGCTGCGGGCCCTGTGCGGCGGTGGGCGTTACGACCAGCTGCTCGAGACGCTCGGCGGCCCACCGATCCCCGCGGTGGGATTTGGCTTCGGCGATGCGGTCGTCCACGAGCTCCTGGTCGAGAAGGGCCTCCTGCCGGAGCTGAGCCGCCCCGTCGACGCAGTCGTCTACGCCTTCAGCGATGCCGAGCGGCCGGCGGCGATCCGGCTGGCGTCGCACCTGCGCGGCGACGGCCTCGGTGTCGAGCTCGTGCTCGGAACGGTCAAGCCGAAGCGCGCCTTCGCCGATGCGGACCGCTCCGGCGCGCGCCGGATCTACCTGATCGGCCCCGACGAGCTGGCGAAGGGCGTGACCAGCGTCCGCGATCTCTCGACGGGCGAGCAGACCACCGAGCCGCTGCCCGTCTGAGCTCCGGGTCGAGCCCCGCATTGATGCGTGGGGCGGAGAACGCGCCTACAATCGGCAATCTCGTCTGTGCGAGTTCGCCCCGGAGAGCCTGCAATGCGTGGGTGGACCATTCGAGACAGCCTGGAGCTCTATCACGTCCCGGCCTGGGGCGCGGGGTTCTTCTCCATCAACCAGGCGGGTCACGCCACCGTGCGCCCTCGCGGAGCGTCGCAAGACGAGATCGACCTGCTCTCTCTCGTCCAGGACCTCGAGCACCGGGGCCTGCGAACGCCCCTGCTCATCCGCTTCTCGGACATCCTGGCGAGCCGGGTGCGCGGGCTCTCGAGGGCCTTCGAGCGCGCCATCAAGGAGTACGGCTACCAGGGTCTGCACCGCGGCGTGTATCCCATCAAGGTCAATCAGCAGCGCCACGTCGTGGAGGAGATCGTCCAATACGGCGCTTCGCAGCGCGTAGGGCTCGAGGCCGGCAGCAAGCCCGAGCTGCTGGTCGCGCTCGCGCTCCTCGACACCCCGGACGCCTTCATCATCTGCAACGGCTACAAGGACCGCACCTATGTGGAGACGGCCCTCCTGGCCCAGCGTCTCGGCCGGACGCCCATCATCGTCATCGACCGCTTCGACGAGATCGACCTGCTGATCAAGACATCTCGAGAGCTGGGCATCCGTCCACATCTGGGGATCCGAGCCCGCCTGACGGCGCGCGGCGCCGGGAAGTGGATCGAGTCGTCCGGCGATCGCTCGAAGTTCGGCCTCTCCGCGATGGAGATCGTCGATGCCGTAGAGCGGCTGCACTCCGAGGGGATGGTCGACTGCCTCGAGCTCCTGCACTTCCACATCGGCTCGCAGATCACGGCGATCCGGGCCCACAAGGACGCGCTGGCGGAGGCCAGCAGGATCTTCGTCGGCCTTCACGAGCTGGGCGCGCGACCCCGGCTGATCGACGTCGGCGGCGGCCTGGCCGTGGACTACGACGGCTCGCGCACCAACTTCCACTCCTCGAAGAACTACACCACCCAGGAGTACGCGAACGACGTCGTGTCCTTCGTGCAGGAGGCCTGCGACGAGGCCGATGTGCCGCACCCGGACATCATCACCGAGGCCGGCCGTTCGATGGTCGCCCATCACTCGATGATCGTCTTCGACGTCCTCGGGGTGAACGAGGTGCGACCGAGAGAGCAGCCCCACCCGGTCTCGAGGGACGACCCGAAGATCCTCCAGGACTTCGCCGACGTGCGCGACGGAATCACCAAGAAGAACGTCCAGGAGGCCTTCCACGACGCGATCCAGCTCAAGGAGGAGGCATCGACGCTCTTCTCCCTCGGCTACCTCGACCTGCGCGGCCGCGCGCGGGTCGACCGGCTCTTCTGGAGCTGCTGCGAACGCATCCACCGGGTCGCCAGCGAGCTGCCCTTCGTGCCCGAAGACCTCGAGGACCTGGAGAAGACCCTCTCGGACACGTACTTCGTCAACCTCTCGGTCTTCCAGTCCGCACCGGACCACTGGGCCGTGAAGCAGCTCTTCCCGATCATGCCGATCCATCGCCTCCAGGAGAAGCCCACGCGGCGCGGCATCCTCGCCGACCTCACCTGCGACAGCGACGGGAAGATCGACCAGTTCATCGACACGCACGACGTGAAGGACGTGCTCGAGCTGCATCCCTGGAGCGGGGAGCGCTACTACGTCGGGATGTTCCTGCTCGGCGCCTATCAGGAGATCCTCGGCGACCTGCACAACCTCTTCGGGGATACCCACGCCGTGCACGTCACCCTCTCCGACGAGGGCGGCTACGAGGTGGGGCACGTGGTCGAGGGGGACTCGGTGGAGGACGTCCTTCAGTACGTCCAGTACGACCGACAGGGCCTGATCGAGAAGGTGCGGAGGACCATCGAAGGCGCGCTGCGCCGGGGGAGCATCTCCCTCGAGGAGTCCGCCCGTCTGCGCCAGCGCTTCGAGCAGGGGCTCCACGGCTACACCTACCTGGCGCGCGACGACTGATCCCCTTGGCTGCGACGAGTCGAAGGGGCGGCACGGTCCGCATCGTCTCCTGGAACGTGAATGGCCTGCGCGCTTGCGCGAAGAAGGGCTTTCGCGCCTGGCTCGGCCGCGCGGGGGCCGAGATCGTCGGCGTGCAGGAGGTGCGAGCCCTCCCCGACCAGCTCCCCGAAGCCGTGCGCAGCCCCCGCGGATTCCACACCCACTTCTCGCCGGCGGAGCGCCTCGGCTACAGCGGCGTCGGCCTCTTCTCCCGCCGCCCGGCCAGCCGCGTGGACACATCGCTCGGAGAGCCCCGCTTCGACGCGGAGGGACGCCTGCAGATCGCGCGCTTCGGGCGCATGGTCGTGGTGAACGGCTACTTCCCGAAGGGCAGCGGCAACGAGCGCGACAACTCGCGCGTCCCCTACAAGCTCGACTTCTACCGCGCGCTCTTCGAGCGAGTCCAGCGACTGCGGCGCAGCGGTGCGCGGGTGCTGGTGATGGGCGACCTCAACACGGCCCACCGGGAGATCGATCTGGCGAGGCCGAGGCAGAACACGGGCAACAGCGGATTCCTGCCCGAGGAGCGTGCGGAGCTCGATCGCTGGCTGGCGGCCGGCTGGGTCGACACCTTCCGCCGCTTCGAGCCCGGGGGCGGGCACTACAGCTGGTGGAGCCAGCGCTTCGGCATGCGGGCGAAGAACGTCGGATGGCGCATCGACTACGTACTCGCCTCTCCCGCAGCCATGCGCTACGTGCGCGGCGCCTTCATCCAGCCCGGTGTGAAGGGCTCCGACCACTGCCCCGTCGGAGTGGACGTGGATCCGGGGATCTTCTAGCTCGAGCGCGTGCGCAGGTCCGCGACCGGGGTGAGGGTCGGCGGAAAGCCACGCCGCCGCCCGGACCCACCGCCTGCGAGCACGTCGCAGCCCGCTAGCGCTGCGCCCGGCGGAACTCCGCGTAGTCCACCAGGGCCCGCAGGGCCCGGATCGCGCGGTGGGCGCTGGCGTAGCAATAGCGCCCCTCCTCGAGCACACCGCGGGGACCCGGGTTGCCGTAGTGGCGGTCCGTGTTCACCAGCTCCGTGGCCGTGAGGATCGGGACGCCGTGACGCTCCGAGGACTCGCGTGCCGCCTGGGCATAGCGACGGTCCTGGCGCTCGTGGAAGGCGACGATGCGCTCGAGCCCGTAGTCCGGGTAGAAGCGCCCGCTCTTCAACACCTGGGCCGAGGCCGCCTGGATGCCGATGCCCAGATGGACGATGGCGTCCACGTCCGGGTGGCCCGCGACGAGGTCGAGCACCTCGGGGATGGTGTCGCGGGTCTCCCCGCCAGCGAGATCGATGGGATTGCTGCGACTCCAGCGCGCCGGGACCATCGTGTCGATCTTCGCCCGTACGTCCTCGGGCAGCGGGATCAGCTCCAGGCCGCTCGCGGCGCAGGCGTCCGCCGCCAGGACCCCCCATCCACCCGCGGTGGTGAAGACCACCACGCGGCGCCCCCGGGGCAGGGGCTGGGTGGCGAAGGTCGCGGCCCACTCGAAGGCCTCCTCGACGGTGGGAGCGCGCAGGGCGCCCAGCTGGCGACACACCCCGTCGAAGACGCGATCGTCGGTGGCGAGGGAGCCCGTGTGGCTGGAGGCCGCGCGCTTCCCCTCGGCCGCGACCCCACCCTTCACGAAGACCAGGGGCTTCCTGGCCGTGAACCCGCGCGCGGCCTCGATGAAGTGGGCGCCGTCGGAAACCCCTTCGAGATAGGCGAGGGCGACATCGGTCTCCGGGTCCGCGCGGAAGTAGTCGAGATAGTCGGCGAGGGTGGTCTGGGCGGAGTTGCCGCAGGAGATCGCCTTGCTGATGCCGATGCCCGACTCCACCGCATAGTTGAGGTAGGAGGAGACCAGATTGCCGCTCTGGCTGGCCACCCCGATGCGACCGGGCGGCGGATAGGGCGCCACGATCTGCGCGCAGAGCTTCGAAGAGGTCGAGATCACGCCCTGACCGTTCGGGCCCGCCACCACCACGCCGAGCTCGTCGGCCAGGGCGACCAGCTCGCGCTCCCTCTCCACGCCCTCGGCGCCCGCCTCGCCGTAGCCGGCGCTCGCCACGAAGGCGGCGCGAACCCCCTTCGCGGCACAGCCCCGCAGCAGCTCGAGGTTGACCTGATTCGGCGTGCACACGAAGACGAGATCGGCCGCCCCGTCCGGGATCTCGGACACGTCGCGCCAGGTGCGGTGCCCGAGCACCTCGGTGCCCTCGCGGTTGATCGGGAAGATCCGCCCCTCGTAGCCGAAGCGCATCAGGTTGTGGAGCGTGACGAAGCCGAACTTTCCCGGGTGCGTGGAGGCGCCCGTCACGACCACGCCGCGCGGGTGGAAGAGGGGGCGGAAGCGCTCCAGCACCTCGGCATCGCCGAGCCGCACGCGGGCCGGGACCGGCTCCGACGAGCCCGCGCCCTCGACCACCAGCGCATCCACCGCGATCGGGAGTCCGTCCCGCACGATGAGCGGGTTCACGTCCACACTCGCGATCTCAGGACGCTCGACGGCGAGCCGCGAGAGACCCAGCAGCACGGCGGACAGGGCATCGGCATCGACGGCGGGCTCGCCGCGGAAGGGGCGGGTCACCAGGTGGCTCGCAGCCAGGCGCTCCGGCAGACGCCGGGCCTCTTTCGCATCCAGGGGGGCCGAAGCGAAGACGACGTCACCGAGGGCCTCGGTGAGGATCCCTCCGAGCCCGAGCATGACGCAGGGGCCCAGCTGCGGATCGCGCACCACGCCCGCAATCAGCTCGAATCGCCCCCGGACCATCTCGGCCACCAGCAGCCCCACATCGCCGTCCTCGGGGCGACGCTTCGCCAGCAGCTCCGCGGCGGCCACTCGAACCGCTCCGGCGTCGGCCAGGGCCAGGCGCACCAGGTCGCGCTCGGTCTTGTGGGCGATGGCGTCACCGCAGAGCTTCAATGCGACCGGAAACCCCAGTCGATCCGACGCCGCCACGGCAGCCTCCGGCGTGGCGACGAGCTCCTCGCGGGCAACGGGCACGCCGTAGTCGGCGAGCAGCCGCTTCGACGCATGCTCGGAGAGGGTCTTGCCGGCCGTCGGATCCGCCATGGGGCGTCGCAGGGTACGCGACCCGCGTCCGCGGGTCACGACCGGATCCTTCAGAACGGGTCCCGGGGGGCCGAACCCAGGGCATCGGGGTATGATCGGCGGGCCTCACCACTCCCCCCGCCGGTGCTCCGTTCCGGGCAGGAGTGATCCATGAACGGCTTCCTAGAGCGCATCGAGGCGCTCTTCCAGAGCCTCGTCGTAGACACGCTCTCCAGCATCATCTTCTTCGACGTGGCCTTCTTCACCGATCGGGCCGAGGTGCCCCTGGTGGTCCTGTGGCTGATCGTCGGCGCGTTCTATTTCACCCTGCGCTTCCAGTTCGTGAACTTCCGCGCCTTCCGGCACGCGGTCGACTGCGTCCGTGGCCGCTACACCCACGAGGGCGAGACCGGCGACATCTCGCACTTCCAGGCGCTCTCGGCCGCGCTCTCGGCAACCGTGGGGCTCGGCAACATCGCCGGCGTCGCGGTGGCGGTGGGCATCGGCGGACCCGGCGCGGTCTTCTGGATGGTCTTCGCCGGCTTCCTGGGCATGAGCTCGAAGTTCGCCGAGTGCACGCTTGGACAGAAGTACCGCCTGGTGCGGGACGACGGCGTCACCGCCGGCGGGCCGATGCTCTACCTGCGAGACGGTCTGGGGGAGCTCGGCTGGCCCCGGCTCGGTCGCTGGCTCTCGGTGATCTTCGCCGTGATGTGCATCGGCGGAAGCTTCGGCGGGGGCAATATGTTCCAGGCGAACCAGTCCTACGCGCAGCTCTCCAGCGTCTTCCCCTTCCTGGACGGCGCCAGCGGCGCGATCGGCTTCGGCTTCCTGCTGGCCGTGCTGGTGGGTCTCGTCATCATCGGTGGCATCCGCCGCATCGGCGAGGTGGCGTCGCGACTCGTCCCCTTCATGTGCACCATCTACGTGGGCTGCGGGCTGCTGATCCTGCTGGCGAATGCGACCGAGCTCGGATCCGGCCTGGCGACGATCGTCGGGGCCGCCTTCTCGGGTGAGGCCGCCAGCGGGGGCTTCGTCGGTGTGCTGATCCAGGGCTTCCGACGCGCCGCCTTCAGCAACGAGGCGGGCTGTGGCTCCGCCTCGATCATGCACTCGGCCGCCCAGACGGAGGAGCCGGTTCGCGAGGGCCTGGTCGCCCTGCTCGAGCCCTTCATCGACACGATCGTGGTCTGCACCATGACCGGGCTGGTGCTCGTCGTGACCGGCGCCCACGAGGCGCCCGATGCGGGCCAGGGCATCTCCATGACCTCCTGGGCCTTCGCCTCGGTCTTCCCCTGGTTCCCGATGGTGCTCTCGTTCACCGCCGTGCTCTTCGCCTTCAGCACGATGATCTCGTGGAGCTACTACGGCGAGCAGTGCTGGGTGCGGCTGTTCGGAGTGCGCTCGATCCTGCTCTATCAGCTGATCTTCCTGCTCTTCGCCTGGCTGGGCGCCATCTTCCAGGCGAACGCCGTGATCGACTTCGGCGACATGATGATCCTGGGCATGGCCTTCCCGAATCTGGTCGGCGTCGTGATGCTCTCGAGCGGAGTCAAGCGCGATCTCGACCGCTACCTGGGCCGGCTCCGAGCCGGCGAGTTCCGACGCTACGACGGCGCTGCCGCTACTCCACCCGGATCGACTGGACCGGCGTGAAGAGCAGGCGCCCGGACCCGCCGGCCAGACCACCGCGAACCTCCTTCCAGCCGACCGCGTTGGTCGTGTAGCCGAGCACGGTCGACTTCTCCGTACCGTAGAAGTAGGCGGCCGCGAGCGGGTAGCTGCCGGGCCGATCCGGCGCCCTCAGCGTGAAGAAGACCTCGGCCCGGTCCCACTGCTCGGCCGCCGAGTTCGATTCGATTCCCGGAACGTTGACGAACGACAGGTTCCGCCCGGCCTCGGCGGGCCGCTTCTCGAGCCAGCTCGTGCGGGGCTGGCCGTCGGCCCCCTGTATCTCGGGGGGCGCCACCACCGACCAGCCCACCGACGCCGCGGGCCGCGCATACCAGCGGTGCGCGCGGTCGACGAGTGCGACGCCGACCACGGGACCCGCGCCCCCGGTGACGCTCACCTGGACCTGGAAGATCTCTCCCGCCTTCACGGTCGTCGGCACCTTGATGCTCACCGTCGACGCGGCGTCGATGGCGCGGATCTGCTCGGCGAGCACGCGCCGGTCGGCTTCGGAGAGGCTCGCGTAGCCGCGCTGTCCGGAGAGGATCACGGCGAGGTGCTTGCGCTCGGCGGTCTCCTTGTCCGCCCGCTCCCCCGCGCCCGCGAGGGCCTCGGCGTCGCGCGAGGAGTGGCAGCTGGCGCAGAAGGGCGCCGCGTCGGTCTGAAAATCGGGCGTCCCGCCCGGATAGGCGGTGACGGCGTGCGGGGCGATGCCCATGGCCAGTGCCAGCGCCGCGAAGCTTCGAAGTCGCGTCATTCGGATTCCTCCTCGAACTCAGTGTGGCATTGCGCACACCGGGCCCTCACCCGGTCGGCGTGCAGGAAATGATGCTCCGGCTGTCCCCCCGTCTCGTGAACGAGATGGCATGCCACGCAGTCGACGCCGAGGTCGACGTTGTGGACCGGAAGCTGATGGAAGCGGGGCGACTGCCAGGACTCCACCTCCGACTCCTCGAAGCTCGGGTGGCAGGCCAGGCAGTCCTCGTCCCAGAGCGGCCAGGCCATGCCGTCGGGCTCCTCGAAGTGGCCCGTGAGGTACCAGAACGCGTCCATCGCGGCGAGGGTCTTCACCCGCGCACGTCCGGCGAGGCTCGTTCCGCCGTGGCAGTCGATGCAGCGAAAGGCCCGTCCCCCCTGCCCTTCGAGCCGCGCCGCCCCGTGAACGCCGGCCAACGAGACCGCGGGCGCGCGATCGAAGTCGCGCCGCACGTCCCGGTGGAGAGGAAGCTCCGGCTCGAGGTGGCACGCATTGCAGAAGTCGTCGTCCCGCTCGAGGCGATCGGTCACCACCCACCCGAGAGGCGCGGTGAGCGCGACGGCCAGTCCCGCCACCAGCCACCCCCTCCACCGTCGATGATGCGAGCGATTCTGCCACATCCGCGCGAGCTCGATTCTGCCACATCCGCGCGAGCTGATAGGATATGCGGAACGACGGATCGTCCCGGACCCTCGCGTCGGGACGCGAGAATGGAGCCTGCATGGAGATCGAGAGACTGGGTCGCCTCGGAGTGTGGACGTGGCTCGACAACCTGAGCGCCCCGGAGGCCGCGGACTTCGCCGGCCAGCTCGAGGAGTGGGGCTACGGAGCGCTCTGGATTCCCGAAGCGGTCGGGCGCGACCCGTTCTCCTTCCTCGGCTACCTGGTCGCTCGCAGCGAGCGCATCGTCTTCGCCACCGGCATCGCGAACATCTACGCGCGGGATCCGATGACGATGCGCGCCGTCCGGGAGACCCTCGCCGAGGCCTCGGAGGGTCGCTTCGTCCTGGGGCTCGGGGTCTCCCATGCGCACCTGGTCGCTGGCGTTCGCAAGCACGAGTACAAGCGGCCCGTGGCCACCATGCGCGCCTACCTGGAGGCCATGGAGGCCGCGATCTACATGGGGCGGGCGCCGAAGGAGCCGGCACCGATCGTGATCGCGGCGCTCCGAGAGAAGATGCTCGGCCTCGCGGCGGAGAAGACCCGCGGCGCCCATCCGTACTTCGTGCCCCCGGAGCACACCGCTCGCGCCCGCGAGATCCTGGGGCCCGACGCGTGGCTCTGCCCGGAGCAGATGGTCCTGCGCGAGACCGACCCGGAGAAGGCGCGCGCCGTCGCGCGCCAGAACATGAAGGTCTACGTGGGCCTGCCGAACTACCAGAACAACCTGAAGTGGATCGGCTTCGAAGACGCGGACTTCGAGAACGGCGGCAGCGACCGGCTGGTCGACGCCATCGTCGCGTGGGGGGACGACGACGCCATCGCGGCTCGCATCGCGGCCCATCACGAGGCGGGCGCGAATCACGTCTGCATCCAGCCCTTCCGCGCCGACGGTCAGCCGGGACCGGACCTGGCGCTGCTCGAGACCTTCGCACCGGCACGTCAGTAGGCGCGAAGCCATGACGGCCACGCGGAAGTTCTGGGGCTGGGGACTCGAGGGACAGGGACCGGACGAGGAGCAGGCCCTGGGTATCGCCCGGACGCTGGCGGGCCGCTTCGGCACGGACGTGACGCTCCGTCCCGAGCCCCGGATCGAGGACGTCGAGCTGCACGCACCCAGGGTGAAGCCGCCCGCCGCCCTGGCGGGGATCTGCACCACCGACCCCCACGAGCGGGCCTCGCACACCTACGGCAAGAGCTATCGCGACATCGTCCGGGGCGCGGCAGGCGACTTCGCCGGCGCACCGGACCTGGTGGCCCTCCCCCGGGACGAGTCGGACGTGGGCGCGCTGCTCGACTGGTGCGGCAGCGCGCGCATCGCGGCCATCCCCTACGGAGGCGGATCCAGCGTCTGCGGCGGCGTGGAGGCACAGCTCGATGACGGCTACCAGGGCGCGGTATCCATCGATCTGCGGCGACTCGACCGGATCCTCGAGATCGACCGGACCTCCCGCGCGGCGCGGATCCAGGGGGGCATCTACGGACCGGCGCTCGAGGACGGCCTGCGACCCCAGGGACTCACCCTCCGCCACTTCCCCCAGTCCTTCGAGTTCTCCACCCTCGGCGGCTGGATCGCAACCCGCTCCGGCGGCCACTACGCCACCCTCTACACCCACATCGACGACTTCGTCGAGAGCCTGCGGGTCGTGACCCCCTCCGGCGTGCAGGAGAGCCGACGCCTGCCCGGCTCGGGCGCGGGACCCTCGCCGGATCGGCTCTTCATCGGCTCCGAGGGCATCCTCGGCGTGATCACCGAGGCCTGGATGCGCCTCCAGGACCGACCGGGGCTGCGCGCCTCGACGTCGGTCCGCTTCGAGGGGGAGGAGGGATTCCTGCGCGGAGCCCAGGCGGTGCGCGCCCTGTCGCAGACCGGGCTCTTCCCCACGAACTGCCGACTGCTCGACGCGGGGGAGGCGCAGACCGCCGGGGCCGGCGACGGCAGCGCCTCGATCCTCGTGCTCGGCTTCGAGTCGGCAGACCATGCCCTCGATGCCTGGATGGCGCGCGCGGTGGAATGCTGCCGCGACGCGGGCGGCATCGTGCCCGACGACGCGGTGCGCACCCGAAGCGATGCGACCGCGGCGCGGGAGGGCGCAGCCGGGGCCTGGCGAAACGCCTTCCTGAACGCGCCCTACCTTCGAGACGTGCTGGTGCGCGGCGCGGTGATCTCGGAGACCTTCGAGACCGCCATCACCTGGGACCGCTTCGAGGACTTCTACGCGGCCGTGCTCGGAGCGACACGCGATGCCGTGAAGCGCGTGTGCGGAGCTGGTTCCGTCAGCTGTCGATTCACCCACGTCTATCCGGACGGGCCGGCCCCCTACTTCACGGTCCTCGCCCCCTCCCGTCACGGGAGCGAGCTCGGTCAGTGGAACGAGATCAAGCGCGCCGCGAGCGATGCGCTGATCCGCCACGGCGGGACCATCACCCACCACCACGCCGTCGGTCGGGACCACCGCCCCTGGTACGACCGGCAGCGACCGGATCTCTTCGCCAGCGCCCTGCGGGCGGCGAAGTCCGCGCTCGACCCGGCCGCCATCATGAACCCGGGTGTGCTCGTCGATCCCGCGTGAGGAGCGGCTAGAATCCGCGCCATGGCGCGAATCAACGAACACTACCTGAAGCTCCAGGCCGGCTACCTCTTCCCCGAGATCGGGCGGCGGGTGGCGGCATTCACCGAGGCCCATCCGGAGGCCGACGTGATCCGCCTGGGCATCGGCGACGTCACGCTGCCCCTCGCACCCGCCATCGTGGACGCGATGCGCGAGGCCGTGGTCGCCTTCGGAACCCCTCAGGGCTTCCGCGGCTACGGACCGGAGAACGGCTACGACTTCCTGGTGAAGCCGATCCTGGAGCACGACTTCGGCGCGCGCGGAGTGTCGCTCGAGGCCGAAGAGATCTTCGTCTCGGACGGCAGCAAGCAGGACAGCGGCAACATCCAGGAGCTCTTCGGCATCGGGTGTCGCATCGCGGTGACGGACCCCGTCTACCCGGTCTACGTCGATACCAACGTGATGGCCGGCCGCACCGGTCCCGCCGGAGACGACGGCCGCTACGAGGGCATCACCTACCTGCCGGCGACCGCAGAAAACGGCTTCATGCCCGGGCCGCCGGACACGCCCATCGACGTCGCCTACCTCTGTTCGCCCAACAATCCCACCGGTGCCGTCGCAAGCCGCGAGAATCTGGAGGCCTGGGTCACGTGGGCGCGGCAGACCGACGCACTGCTGGTCTTCGACGCCGCCTACGATGCCTTCATCCAGGACCCCGCCCTTCCCCACTCGATCTACGAGATCGAGGGCGCGAAGGAGGTGGCGATCGAGATGCGCAGCTTCTCGAAGCGCGCGGGCTTCACGGGCGTGCGATGCGCCTACACGGTCGTGCCGAAGTCGCTCACCGGGTCGACGGCCGGCGGCGAGCGCGTCTCCCTGAACGGCCTCTGGGCGCGGCGGCACGCGACCAAGTTCAACAGCGTGCCCTACGTAATCCAGAAGGCGGCGGCCGCCGTGTTCTCCCCCGAAGGCACGAAGCAGACGCGCGAGCAGGTCGCCTACTACATGGCCAATGCCCACGCCCTGCGCGACGGGCTCGGGCGCGCGGGCTTCACGCTCCATGGAGGCGAGCACGCGCCCTACATCTGGATGAAGACCCCGCAGGGCCTGTCGAGCTGGGACTGCTTCGACAAGCTCCTGCGCGAGGCCCACGTGGTCTGCACCCCGGGCAGCGGCTTCGGCGCCGCCGGCGAGGGCTACGTCCGCATCTCCGCCTTCAACGAACGGGCCCATGTGGACGAGGCGATCGAGAGGATCCGCAAGGCCTTTTCGGACTGAAGCGCGGAAGGGGCGACACTCCGATGCGCCTCGCACGACTCGTGCTGCTCGCCTCCGCGGCGGCCTTCGCCGCGATCGCACTTCCCTTCCTCGCCGCGCCCTCGTCGATGGCGGAGCGCGTGGGGCTCTCGCTCTCCGGCGCCCTGGCTGACAACGACGTGCGGGCCGTCTACGGCGGACTCCAGCTCGGCTGCGCCGCCTTCCTCGCGGCCTGCGCGGGCCGGCCCCGATGGGCCGGGGTCGGTCTGGGCGCACAGATCCTGCTCTTCGGCGGCCTGGCGCTGGGTCGCTTCGTGAGCTGGCTCGCCGTCGGCCTTCCCGGCGGACTCGGGCTCTCTCTGCACGGCGCGGAAATGCTGGGTCTGGTCCTCGGCATCCTCGCCCTGCGCCGGCTTCCTCACGGACCGGATCGGGAGATGGGATGAGCCGGACCGGGCGCCAGGCCCCCGGGCGCCCCGGAGCGTCGGAGGCGGACCGGTCCGACGGGGACATCGTCTATCCTCCAGGGCGTCCAGGCGTCCACCCACCGACGCCGGAGCGAGGCCGGCTTGCGACTCAATCGCGCCGAGTACGCCCTGATGAACAACCCGCTGCGAGCGGCGATCCAGCGTCGCTTCGAGGCGACCCGCCTGCTTCGCATGGGGGGCGCCCTGGGTGGGGGCACGGCCCTCGAGATCGGCTGTGGACGCGGCGTGGGCGCCGCTCTGGTCTTCGAACGCTTCGGCGCCGACCGCGTGGACGCCTTCGACCTCGATCCGCGCATGGTGCGTCTGGCGCGCCGGCGGCTCGAGGCCCGCAGTCGGCAGGTCCGACTCTGGGTGGGAGACGCCACCTCGATTCCGGTCCCGGGCGCGTCCTACGACGCGGTCTTCGACTTCGGCATCATCCACCACATCCCGTGCTGGAAGCGCTGCCTCGCCGAGGTCGCGCGGGTGCTGAAGCCGGGTGGAACGCTATACGCGGAGGAGGTCCTCGCGCGCTTCATCCGAAACCCCGTCGTGCGACGGGTCCTCGAGCACCCCCAGCGCGATCGCTTCGACGCCGCCGGCTTCACCGCCGCGCTGGAGGAGGTGGGGCTCGAGCCGCTCTGCACGCTGGATTCCTGGCGATCGTTCGCCTGGTTCGTCGCGCGCAAGCCGCTCTGCTGAACCCACCGTGGTAGTCTCCTGCCCGGGGACGATGCGATGGACGTTGGACTGAAGATGCTCGTGGCCTCCGCGCTCCTCGGAGTGGCGCAGGCGTTCCCGCAGCTCGTCGCCGTCACCTGGTACGGCGGGATCGGCGTGGCGGCCGGGAACCGGGACGACGTTCCCGAGCTCCCGGAATGGGCGAACCGGGCCGTGCGCGCCCACAACAACCTGATCGCGAACCTCCTCCCCTTCACCGCCCTGGTGCTGGTGGCGCACCACACCGGCCTCTCGAACGACGCGACCGCCTGGGGCGCCACCCTCTTCTTCTGGGCCCGCCTGGCCTACGCGGCTCTCTACATCGCGGGCATTCCCTATCTGCGGACGATCGCCTTCGTCGCGAGCCTCTTCGGCATGCTCGACATCGCGCTCGTGCTGATCGCCGCCTGGAGCGACGCCGCCCCCTGAGCGCCGCCACCTCAGTCGGCTGCCCCGGAGGCCGGGGCGCGGCGGCGGCGGCGGCGATAGTCGCGGTAGGCCGCGATCGTGGCCGGCAGATCGAGGTCGTCGACCTCGAGATCGAAGACCACGGGCCGCGGCGGGAAGCCCACCCGGTAGCGACGCCCATCCGCCGTCCGTTCGAGCTGACCGTAGTCGACGAGCAGGCGGCGCAGGGTGACGTGATCGGTCTCGATGGCCGGCGCCACTTCTCGCTTCCAGTCCCGCAGCGCGTCGTTGATCTCGCCCTCCGTATAGGTCCGGCTGCTGTCGAGACGCATCACGATGCTCTTCATCAGGATCTCGCGGTCGTTCCGGCGGCGCGGAAATCCGCGGGGTCCGCGATCGGCGCCGAGCCGACACAACCGATCGACGAAGGTTTCGAGTTCGATCATGGCACCCCATGACGGCAAGACGCCCCGACTCGAGCACCGCGACTCCATGGTACAGTGCGCCGCCGCGTTGCCGCCCGGCCTGAGCAGGGTGGAGAACCCTGAACGCCGAGCGCCGGTTCGTACGCTGCATCTCCGCGGAGTATCGACGCTTCCTGCGAGGTGAAGGTCGCTGAATCGATCGCACCGGGGAGACGCGGCGTGGTAGGGTGCCTGTCGACCTCGAGGAGGGGAGGAGACGATGTCGCTCAAGATGGATCGGACCGAACGCGAGGCCTTCCTCGCCGACGTCCACGTGGGCATGATCGCGATCGAGGAGCCGGGCCGCGGTCCCCTGCTCGCGCCGATCTGGTACGGCTACGAGCCCGGCGGCGAGATCTGGATCGTGACGGAGCGCGACTCGAGGAAGGGGCGACTGCTGGCCCAGGTCGAGCGATTCAGCCTGTGCGCCCAGACCGAGGCTCCGCCCTACAAGTACGTGAGCATCGAGGGCCCCATCACCGCCGTCGAGGACGCGGACGTCGAGCGCGACGAGCGCCCCCTGGCGCACCGTTATCTGGGGCCCGAGATGGGTGACCAGTACATCGCGGCCACCGGCGGCGCCGACGCGCGCGAGGACAACATCCGCATCCGGATGAAGCCCGATCGCTGGCTGACAGCGGACTACGAGAAGGAGCTGCCGCAGCTCGCCGACGCGTGATTCGTCGGCCCGAAGGCTACGGCCGGCCACCTCAAGTGCCGTCCGGGAGCGCGTAGTCGTTGCGCTCCGCGGGATCCGTCGAGGTGTACTCGACGAACTCCCAGTCATTGCCCTCCGGGTCGTAGAAGTAGACCCGCCGGCGGTGGGGGTGGGCGTTCGGAACCGTCGACTCCCGATAGCCGGCCGCGGCGAGCCGCTCACTCAGCGCCGCCACGTCGTCGACCTCGTAGCCCAGATGATTGGTGCCGGGCCGGCCCGCGTATGGCACCCAGGGCTCGGCCGGCTCCGCGGTCGCCTGGTTCAGCGCCAGATAGGTCTCGTCGGTCCCGATGTGGACCCAGCGCCCGGACCCGGGAGCCTGGCCCTCGCCGCGGACCCGGAACTCGGGAAACGCCGCGGTCAGGAATTCGATCATGCCGTCGATGTCGCGAACGATCAGGTTCGCATGCTCCAGTCGGACTCCCACTTCGATCACCTCCTCGGGCGCAGCCATGGGCCTCGCAGCGGCCACAGGGACAGCATCGGCCAGGTGGGGCGCACTTCGCACCGATCCGGCCATCGAACTGGCGAATGGATGCTTCATCGTCCGGGGTGCGAGGCGAATCCTCTCGGCGGGATTGATAGGCTCCGGTGGCCGCCCGCGATGGAGCCCGCGCCATGCCGCAGACCGCCAGCGAGGCCTACGGGCCTCCCGGAGACCCCAGCCGCCACCGGTCCCTCGCAGAGCTCGAGGCGGGGCTGCGGGCGCTTCCCGCGCCCCCCGCGGATTCCGGACGCGTGACCCTGGTCGTACGCCGACGCGCCGACGGCGTGCGGGAGACGCCGGAGCGGGTGCGGCTCTCCCCGGAAGAGGGTCTCGCCGGGGACGGCTGGAGCCGACGCCCCCCGCGCGATCCGGAGGCGCAGCTCGCGGTGATGCGACAGGACGTGGCAGCGCTCATCGCTCACGGCCAGCCCCTCAGCCTCTTCGGCGACAACCTATTCGTCGAGCTCGACATCACGGCGGCGAACCTGCCACTGGGGACGCAGCTGCGCGTGGGCGAGGCCCTGGTCGAGGTGACACCGAAGCCCCACAACGGCTGCATCAAGTTCAATGGCCGCTTCGGTCTGGACGCACTGCGCTTCGTCCAGGCGAAGCCCACCCGCGACCAGAACCTGCGCGGCATCTACTGGAAGGTCATCGAAGCCGGCGACGTCCACCCCGGCGCCGCCATCGAGGTCGTCAAGCGCCCGTAGGGCGCGCGGAGCGAGGCGCAGCCGAGCGGAGATCGGCACGGTCAAGCGCCCGTAGGGCGCGCGGAGCGAGGCGCAGCCGAGCGGAGATCGGCACGGTCAAGCGCCCGTAGGGCGCAGCCCAGCGCGGCGTCGTCACCCCTCTCCGGCCTGCACCGGAGCCCCGTCGGGAAAGCGCTCGCCGAACTCCTCGAGCTCGATCCCGAGCGCGTTCGTGACGAACGAGATCGTGTGGTAGAAGCCGACGAGCACCAGGAGCTCAACGATCTGCTCGGTCGCGAAGTGCGCCGTCGACTCCCGCCAGGCATCGTCGCTCAAGGCCGCTCCCTCGTGAAGCTCGTCCACGAGCCGCAGGATGGCCCGCTCCTTCGGGCGCCAGCGCTCGTCCCGCCAGCTCCAGCGGAGCGTGCCCTCGATCTTCTGTTCCGAGATGCCGAAGCGGCGCGCGAAGAAGGCGACGTGCACGCCCCACTCGTACTCGGAGCCACAGCGCGCGCAGGTGCGGAGGATGGCGAGCTCCCGGTCCGGTCGCTCGATCGATCCCCGGTCGAGCAGGTTTCCGCCCCGGATCCGCCCCAGCACGCGGGGATTGCGGGCGAGGGTGCGGAAGAGCCGGAGCGGGGGCACGCCCGGGGGCATCATCGCAGCCAGCTCGTCGGCGAGGTGCGGGTCGTAGGGGGGCTCGAGGGGGGAGACGCGTTCCACGGGGTCCTCCGATCTTGCTATCGTATCCGTAGCAGTCATGCGCTACGTTTTCAATAGCAATCGGGGATCCGGTCACGGTCGCTCCTGCATTCGCGAGCGGGGTCACCGGTGAGCGGCCCCAGGCCGGGGCGTCGCGTACGCGGGTCGCACTCCGGACGACCGCTGATGGCGGCGCTCGACCTCCTTGGCCGACGCTGGGCTCTTCGGATCCTCTGGGAGCTGCGCTCCGGCCCCCACACCTTCCGGGCCCTGCGCGAGGCCTGCGAGGACGTCTCGCCCACGGTCCTCAACACCCGACTGCGCGAGCTTCGCGAGGCGAAGCTGATCGAGCGGAGCGACGAAGGCTACGTCCTCGGCGTCCACGGGCGGCGCCTGGCCGAGGCCCTCGATCCGCTGGATGCCTGGTCGAAGCGCTGGGAGCGTTCGCTCTAGGCAGGCACGCCGCTCGAGGGCCCGCTCCTCGGACCAGCTCGCGCACCGATGCGCGCATGCGGTCGAGGGCCGCACCGCGCACGGTTCGCAGGGTGGCGGCGTAGGCCTGGGCGGGCAGCTCGGCGAGCGCCCGCGCCTCCCGGGCCACCACCTCCTCCAGCGACGCCTCCGACACGATGCGGTCCAGGAATCCCACCTCCAGCGCCTCCCGCGGCCCGTAACGCGCCGGCGCGCCACCCGCGCGCAGCGCCTTTTCGTCGAGACCCGTCGACAGGGCGTCGCGGCGGTCGACCAGGGCGATCACCTGGGTCGCCGGGTCGGCGCTGGCTTCGTGCACCGCTCTGCGCGGCTCGGCCACCGAGGTCGGGCCCAGGAGGTTCACGGGCCCCGCATCCAGCCGCAGCGTACGGACGCCCGCGCCGCGGGTCATCGAGACCGGCATGGGACCACGTTACGCTCCGTGCCGGAAGGGGAAAAGTCGCAGGTGCCACTTCCGCCGCCGACGACGCCCCGGGGAGAGCGATCCCTTGCCCGAGCTCGACACTCTCTTCGCCCTCGCGGAGCTCGCGGTGGGCATGGCCGGCTTCTCCGCGATCGTCGTCCTGTTCAAGCGCCGCGAGTCGGGACGCTGGCTTCCCCGGGACGCCGACCGCTTCAACGGCATGGTGCTCCACGCCATGGCGGGTGCGGCCTTCTGCTTCCTGCCCGCCTTCGTCGACGTCCTGACCGGCCAGGAGTCCACGCTGTGGCGCGTCTGCAGCGCCCTGCTCGGCGCCCAGATCGCAATTCACGCGGCGATCGTCGTGCGCCTGCCGAGCACCTCGATGCGGGCGCGCGCCCTCGTCGCCGGCGGGGCGCTGGTAGCCGTGACCCTGCAGGTGCTGAACGTCGCCGACCTCTGGATTCCCAACGGCTTCACGCCCTATCTGATCGGACTCCAGTGGCACCTGCTCCAGGCGGGGGTGCTGTTCGTGCTGCTCATCTGGGTGCGCGACGACGACATCGAGGGCGGGGCCTGAGCCGGACGCCTCAGCCGATCTCCACCCTCGTCCCGACCTCCACCCGATCGAAGAGATCGATCACGTCGGCGTTGCGCATGCGGATGCAGCCGTGGGACCCGGGGCGGCCGATGCCCGCCTCGTCGGGCGTGCCGTGGATGTAGATGTAGCGACGCATGCTGTCCACCGCGCCCAGGCGATTGCGACCGGGCTCGAGCCCGCGCAGCCACAGGATCCGGGTCAGGATCCAGTCGCGGCCCGGCTCGGCAGACGCCAACGCCTCGCTCCAGATCTCGCCCGTCGCTCGACGCGCGACGAAGACCGCGCCCTCGGGTGCCCCCGCACCGATCCGGGCTCGGATCTCGTGGAGCCCGCGCGGCGTGCACTCGCTGCCCATGCGCTCCCCCGGGCCCTTCGACGCAGTGGACACCGGATAGGACGCCCGCACCTCGCCGCCGTGGAAGAGATCGAGGCGCTGTGCCTGGAGATCGACACGAATGCCACGTTGCGACGCCACTCACTCGCCCCCTCGCTGCCATAAACCATAGCGGCGGGCATCGGTCCAGGACGCCGGTCGGCCGGGCGGGCTCCGGCCGTGATAGGCTCCCGAGTTCGCGCGGCAGAGCCGCAATCGATGGGAGACCGATCCGATGGCGGAGATCCTGGACGTCACCGACGACTCGTTCCTGCGAGAGGTGATCGAGAGCGATGTCCCCGTCCTGGTGGACTTCTGGGGAGATCACTGCCCGGCGTGTCGGCAGATCTCCCCCATCCTTCGGGACCTGGCCGAGTCGGCCGCCGGCCGCTTCAAGGTCGTCAAGGTCCACGCGACGGAGAACGCCGGGACGGCCGCTCGCTACGGAGTCCGCGCCATGCCGACCGTCTTCGCCTTCGCCGCGGGCACGGTGCGAGGCCAGCTCGTGGGCGCGCGGCCGCGGTCCGACTTCGAGGCGCTGATCGAGCAGGCGCGCGGTTGACCCGGGGCGTCGCCTTACTCGTCCTCGTCCTGCTCGGCGGGGCCTGCGGGGGGCCCGCCCTGATGGTTCCCGGCGGCGAGCTCACCGGCGAGGTCGTGACCACGCCGATCGACGACTGGTCCTTCGTCGACGATCGCTTCGTCGATCTGGAGACGAGGCCCGGAGATCCGTACTCCGTCGAGCTCAACTACGTCGTGCGGGACGGTCACCTCTACATCGACGCGGCCGAGAGCCGCACGTGGCACGCCTACATCCGGGCCGATCCCGACGTCCGGGTCCGCTTCGACGGACGGATCTATCCGGTGAAGGCGGTGCGGGTGGAGCGGGCCGAGGAGCTCGCGGGCTTCGACCCGGATCGGACCGTCTACCGTCTGGAATCCCGCGATCCATAGCCGGGAGATCGCTCGGGGCGATCGTTGCGTTTTCAACACAACCCCGCACGCCTCCGCTCAGGGTCCTCGGCGGTTTCGCCGAATCGTGAAACGATGCACGCGGTTGCCGGGGGTGTCGCCGCCGGGTGCGAGGCGAGCAGCGGGAGGTTCGAGCCATGACCGATTGGGCGGTGGTCTTCGCGGTCCTCCTCGTTCCCATGGCCGTGTTCGTCTTCGCCGCCCTGGCCATGCGGGCGCTCGGCCTGCTCGAGCGCATCGCCAATGCCCTCGAATTCATGGCGAAGACGCTCACCCGGGAGCCTGAGCGCTTCCACGCATCGGGCGACGTGCCGAGCGACGTACGAGAGTCGGTCGCCTACGCCTTCCGGGCCCTGGCGGAGGAGCTCGAGCGGTGAGTGCCTGGGCGACGCAGTTCGTCCTCGTCTTCCTGGCGATCTGCGTGCTCATGCTCGGTGCGATCGTGATCCGGGTGGTGCGGTCCCTCGAGCGCACCGTCCGCGCCGTCGAGCGGCTGGCCCAGGCGACGGAAGAGGCGGACCGCCGCTAGGGGCGGGGGCTCTTCCGGCCCGGGCGGAGCCCAGCTCGCGAATCGTGGC
>Ga0209536_100002154_pt1 | contig 32000 bp, 30 predicted proteins | sample DeeMarSeWOR28_12_FD_187461 | JGI IMG/M metagenome (GOLD analysis project Ga0209536, IMG submission 187461) | Marine sediment microbial communities from White Oak River estuary, North Carolina - WOR-2-8_12 (SPAdes) (version 2) | ecosystem: Environmental > Aquatic > Marine > Intertidal zone >... | reverse complement strand
CCCGCCTGTCCGTTGCGGGCACGCCGCTTCGACGAGGGCCGCGGTTGACCGTGCCTTGCGTCCGAGCCTAGGGTAACGCCGTCCCTCTCACCCGGGGCCGCCGCCGCGAGGCGGTCGCCCGCAGCAAGGCTCGTCGGGCATGACCCTCGGATACCGAATCGTCGCGGGCGCGCTCGCGGTGGTCCTGGCGCTCACGACGGCGGCGTGGGTGTACCGCGAGGGTCGGGTGCTCACCGTCACCGTGGCGGCAGGCCCCGCGTCCGAGGAGGCCTACCAGCTTGCGCTCGCCATTGCCGACGTTGCCGAGCAGCACGAGCCTGGCCTCGCGTTCACGGTGCTGGAGACGGCGGGCACCAAGCAGAACAACGAGCTCCTCGGGGCCGGCAGCGTCGACTTCGCGTTGAGCCAGGCGAACCTCCCGGCTCCGGCTTCGGCGAGGCTCGTGGCTCCTCTCTATCCGGACGCCTTCCACCTCGTGGTGCGGCGCGGGGCCGGCATCGAGCATGTGGCCGACCTGCGCGGCAGGAAGATCGCGATTCCTCCGACGGGGAGCGGACAGTTCGAGGCGTTCTGGTTTCTGATGGAGCATTACGGGCTGGACGCCACCGCGGTCGACGCGTTGCCGATGTCGTCCGAGGCCGGAAACTGGGCCATGTTCAGCAACGCCGTCGATGCCGTCTTCCGACTGCGCGCTCCCGGCAACGCTTCGGTCCGTGAGCTCGTGTCGTCGACGCCGAGTGAGCTCCTCCCCATCGTCCAGGCGGGCGCGATGCGGCTCCGGGCTCCGTCGCTCGAAGCAGGCAGCATTCCGAGGGGGGCCTATGGAGGCACGCCGCCGCTGCCCGAAGCCGACCTTCCCACGGCGACCGTTCCGAGGCTGCTGCTCGTTCACGCCGACGTGGAGCCGACGGTGGCCAACGCGGTGACGCGCGTGCTGTTCGAGCGGCGCCGGGAGCTCGTGGCTCGGACCCCCCTGGCCGGCTTCGTATCGGCACCGGAACGCTCGGCCGGCACGCTGATCCCGATTCACGAAGGCGCCGCCCGCTACTACGATCGGGATGAGCCGTCGTTCTTCCAGGAGAACGCCGAGCCCATCGCGCTCGCCCTCTCGGTCCTGGTCCTGCTGGGATCAGGTGTCTTGCGACTCGTCTCGCAACGCCGCAGGCGGCGGGTCGACCGGTACAACAACCAGGTGCTGATGTTGTACGCGGAAGCTCGGCGGGCGAGCGAGCCGGCGGAGCTTGCCCTGCAGCGGGACCGCCTCATGAACATCCTGGGTCAGGTAGTCGACGACGCGGAGGAAGGGCGGGTCACGGACGAGGGCTTCCACGTGTTCTCGGTGACGTGGCGCGCGGTCAGCGAGGCCCTGCACGAGCGATCGGCGGAGCTGGGGAGCGGGGTGGTGGGAGCGAGTGATGACTGATCGGGGTCGGCAGCGGTGGCGCCGTGTCGGGATCGCATCCGGGGCGGCCACTCTGTGCGTCCTGGTCGTCGGGGCGGCGATCATGGCGTCCTATCGGGCCACCCTTCTCGACGAGGCGGAACGCGAGCTCGGGCTCCTTCTCACCCTGCGCCGGTCCGCCCTCGAGACGGGCCTCGAGCAGATCCAGTCGGAGATGGCGCTCTGGAGTGACTTCGGTCAGCTCAAGGAGTCCATGGGGCTCTATGCGGCCGCGTTCGAGGCACTCGGGCCGGAGGCCCGGGCTCGACTGCGCCGTTGGTACATCGACGACAACCCCTTTCCGCCCGGGGATCGATATCAGCTCCTCGACGCCGGGGACGGGTCCACGTACACCGCCCTGCACGCGGAGCGCCAACCGCGGACCGCCCTGTTCCTCGAGAACCATCGGTACTTCGATGTCTTCACGATCGGGCCGGACGGTGATGTGCTCTACACCTACGAGAAGCAGGACGACTTCGGGACGAACCTGCTGAGCGGGCCCGGTTCCGACACCGGCCTGGCCTCCGTCTTTCGTGCAGCGCGTGACGCAGCCGACCCGGCGTACGTGGTGGTGAGCGATCTCGTTCGGTATGCGCCCAGCGGCGGTATGCCCTCGATTTTCGTGGCCAGTGCGTCGACCAGCGACGCTGGCGAGCTCGTAGGTGTGCTCGCGGCACAGGTCAGCGGTACGCAGCTGAGTCGCATTTTCGAGTTCACGGAGGGGATGGGCCGGAGCGGGGAGACGTACGCCGTGGGCGACGACCTTCTCCTTCGGAGCGACTCGAGGTTCACCGAGCCCGAAGACGTGCTCTCACTCACGGTGGATACGGAGTCCGTCCGGCGTGCCCTCTCCGGGGAGACCGGTGTGCACAGGAGCACGGACTACCGAAACGAGGACGTCGTTTCCGCCTTCGGGATCCTCGAGTTCCAGGGAATCCGTTGGGCGATCGTGGCCGAGAAGGACGTCGCCGAGATCCTGGCCCCCGGACGCCGCCTGCGCGCGATTCTGCTTCTGACCGGACTGGTGGTCGTCGTGCTCGTAGGATTCGGCGCCCTGCCCGAACGGAAGTCGAGCGCGTGGCTGCGCGCACCGGATTTCTCTCACGAGACGGCCGACGCGGCGGACTGAGCCGGCCGGCGCGAGGGGGCATCTCCCGCTGACAGGAAGCTTGGATCGGCTTCCGGGCATGCAATAACGTGGACAGGGAGCGGTCGCGAGCTCTAGCCCCGGGGGCGAGCCCTCGAGTCAGTCAACGTGTTGCATCAGGAGATAGAAGATGGATATCCGGTACGGATGGGTATCGCGTGCGCGGAGTCTGCTCGCCCTCGCGGGACTCGCGATGATCGCGTCGGGTTGTGGTGACGACCCGTCCGGGGTCGAGCAGGGTCCGCCCCCGACCATTTCCACCATCGAGCCCGCCACGGGAACGGTGGGCACCGACCTGCGGATCACCGGCACGAACCTGCGTCCCGGCGCCGGCGGGGCGGTGGGCTCGCTCGCCGCTGCGCAGGTGGACGTACCCAGCAGCTCGGAGGCCTTCCTCCGCGTGCCGGAAGGCGTCGTCACGGGAGAGACGTACGACGTCACCTTCGAGAACGCGGACGGGACGGAGGTCACCTTCCCGCAGGCCTTCACGGCCGTCGCGCCGACGCTCACGTTCGTGAACGGGGCGACGAAGCCCTCCGGAAACACCGGAAGCACCGTGATCGTCGAGGGGGAGGCGTTCGGGGATGCGCAGGGCTCCGGAGCGGTGCTCTTCTCCGATGGATTGGGCGGGACGGTGGAGGCGGTCGTGGCCTCGGCCGATGACTGGACCGACGCCTTCATCCTCGCGACGGTTCCTTCCGCTGCGGTGAGTGGACCCGTGTTCGTCCGGACGGCGACCGGGGAGAGCACGTCGCTTCCCTTCACGGTCACACAGAACGCGGCCTTCAGCCCCTCGACGATCGCCTGGACCGAGACGCAGGCGCTCCCCGGTGCGGTGAGCGGGCACAGTGCGTCCTACGTCCCGATCGACGACGCGGGTGGGGTCACCGTGCAGCGCGTCTACGTCGTGGGCGGATCCGGTACCGACTCGATTCCGGGCACGAACGTCTGGCACAGTGAGATCCAGCCCGACGGGTCGCTGTCGGCCTGGTCCGTCGGCACGTCCCTGACGGCCGGGATCGCGCATCACGGGATGGTGGCGGCGACACCGTTCAACGCGAAGGTGCGCGGGTCCGGCTACCTCTACCTCTTCGGAGGAATCGAGGAGAAGGGAGGTGAGCCGGTCGGCACCATCCAGAGAATTCCGCTGAACGAGGACGGCAGCACCGGTGCCCCGGAGGACGCGGGGACGCTCCCGGCGCCGCTCCACTCGGCGGGCGTCGTGATCTTCCGTAGCACCCTGTACCTCGCCGGCGGCGCGACGACGGACGACAGCCCCGTCGCGGAGGTGTACCGGGCGACGATCGACACGCTCGGTAACATCGGGGCCTGGGAGAGTCTGCCTTCACTTCCCGAGGCGCGGGCGCACCATCAGCTCGTCGGCTTCGGCGGTTTCCTGTACGCCGTGGGTGGAGACACAGGTGACGCGGAGCCGAACGACGGCAACTTCCAGCAGAATGCCACGAAGCTCTCGGCCGTGACGCTTGGACGGATCGACCTCCGCTCGGGTCTCCTCCCGGACGGGTGGGGCGCCGCCGGCAGCGAATTGGGGAAGGTGCGCGCCAAGCACTTCGCGGTGGCGGCAGGTGGGAGCCTCTTCGTCAGCTCCGGTCTCTACTCGGGCGCGGGCAACGGTTCCTCGGAGAACACGTTCGCCCCGGTGAACGCCGACGGCACCATCGGGAGCTTCGGCGGAGCGACGGGCTCGAACACCATCGAGGCCGTGCTCGGCTTCAACCTCTTCAACGCGCGCGGCATCGCGTACGTGGACGGGGACGGGGTCGCGCACGTGATGGTGCTCGGTGGCGACGACGTGAGCGTGCCCGGGGCGAAGAGCGGCAGGGTGCTCTTCTACTAGCGCCGGTGCCGGCCCGCGGGGTTGGGGGGCGGCACGCCGCCCCCCTCCACCCGCACGGTCGACCGCCCCTCACTCGCGCCGGAACACCTGATCGAGGACCGAGCGCATGCGCTCGGTGTGGGAGCCCTCCCAGTACACGCGAGCACACGTGGGGCACCAGAGGAATGCACCGCATCGTACGCGTACGCGCTCGGGCACGTGCGCCCGCACGTCCGCGGCAGCGGCGGGCTCGAGGCGGGTATTGCAGACACGGCATCGCACGAACGGGTGCGCGGCGGGTGGCAGGTCGAAAACCTCGATGACCTGCCTGAGCTGATCGAGCACGCGGTCCGACTCGACCAGGAGTCCTCCCGACACGTGCCACTCCTCGAACAGTCTCCGGTCCCGGGAGAGGATGTGGCGGTGCTCGGCGAAGGCCCGCCGAACGAGGTCCTCGTCGGCGATCGCGTCGTCGTATGCCGTGTCGTAGCCGAGGGTGCGGAGCCATCGGGCGAGTCGGCCCAGCATCGCGTCCGCGATGAAGCGCGGCTCGTCCGGCTGCGCAGGGATTGCGACGCGGTCCGGTGGGGTCACACGACGCCCGCAGGTGCAGTGGATCGTCCGTCCGAGCTCGAACAGGACAGGGGCGTACGGGCGGCCACATCCCGGGCACCGAACGGGCGCGCTCGTCACGGAGTGCCGGTCTCTGGAACGGCCCTGTCGCGCGGCACCCCGAGCCGCAGGGCTGCGGAGCTGCCGCCGAGGCAACAATGGCGCGAGGCTCGGACCTTTTTGCCGGTTTTGCCTCCGTTTTCGGCTTCACGAGGGAGGGTGTTCAGGGCGCCTGACAGGCCTAAATGGCTTGATAGCAACGGGTTGGGCGATTTGGCGTCGCATGGCACCGCTATTGCCTGAATAGTCCGGCGAGAAAGGTTGACTTCGACCCCCCCAGACGTACCGAAGCCAGTCTCGGTAGGGAGCCCCACATAGTGAAACCCGCACGCCTGCTTCTCGCCGAGGACGATCGTTCTCTCCGCGAAACGCTGTCGGCCCATCTGACCGATCTGGGCTACGATGTCCTGGCGACCGAATCCGCCACGGCAGCCCTCAATCGCGTCACGGACTTCGACCCCGATCTGGTTCTCTCCGACGTGGAGATGCCGGGGATCTCGGGGTTCGATTTTCTCGCCCACCTTCGCGAGACGCGTCCGCAGACGGGCGTCATCATCTTCACGGGCCATGCCGACTCGAGTGGCGCCATCCGCGCCATGAAGAGCGGGGCGACCGACTACCTGATCAAGCCGCTCGACCTCGACGAGGCCGAAGCCGTGATCGAACGGTGCCTCGAGAAGCAGCGCTCGGTCCGGGGGACGGACTCCATGGGGGGGGAGTCCGTCCTGGATCCGGCTCACGGGCTTGTGGGCAAGCACTCGTCGATCGTCCAGGTGTACAAGGCCATCGGCGTCGTGTCCGAAACGGAGGCGCCGGTTCTCATCCAGGGGGAGACGGGAACCGGAAAGGAGCTCGTCGCTCGGGCCATCCACAACGCCTCGCCGAGGTCCGGCGGGCCGTTCGTGGGTGTGAACTGTGCCGCCGTCCCGGCCGAGCTGCTCGAGTCGGAGCTCTTCGGCCATATGAAGGGTTCGTTCACCGGAGCGACGGCCGAGCGCCGCGGAAAGTTCGAGGCGGCAGCCGGGGGCACCCTGTTCCTCGACGAGATCGGTGACACCAGCCTGGCATTCCAGGCGTCGCTGCTGCGGGTGCTCCAGGAGCGCGAGTACTATCCGGTCGGGGCCGACCGGCCGCGCAGGACCGACGTCCGCATCGTGACCGCGACGCACCGCTCCCTGCAGAGCATGGTGGAAGAAGGCAAGTTCCGTCAGGACCTCCTCTTCCGTCTTCAGGTGCTTGTGATTCCGGTGCCTCCGCTTCGGCACCGCCGCTCGGACATCCCGCTGCTCGTGCGCTATCTGCTCGCGAGGGCCGCGTCGAAGGCGGGGAAGACTCCGCCGGTGGTGCCCCCCGAGGTGATGGAAAACCTCATGTGGCGCGAGTGGCCCGGGAACGTGCGCGAGCTCGAGAACGTCGTCATGCGGGCGCTCGTCATGAGCCGTGGCCCGTCTCTGACCCTTCAGGACGTCGGCGCCCTCGAGACGAAGCCAGCGGACGAGTCCGAAGACTGGTCCGCGCCCACCGACGCGATGAGCCTCTCCGAGGTGAGGTCCAGCGTCGAGCGGGAGCACGTCAAACGCGTGCTCGAAGAGGCGGGCGGCAACAAGAGCCAGGCCGCGCGCGTGCTCAAGATCTCGCGACCGACGCTGAACCGGATCATCGAAGACCACCACCTGGTGGTCCCGTAGCAGCTCGAAAGGCCGGCGCATGACCGGCCCCGACCGTCAGCGCTGTCTCTGCCGCGGGTCGGTGTCTTCCAGCTCGCGGATCACGCCGATCGCCCGGTGGTTCAGGGCGACGCGCTCGACCGTCTCGTCGGTGTCGACGATTCGCACGGACCAGAGCGGGATGAAGCCCGGGTTCGCGTCGAGGTAGTCGGTCATCCGCGTCTCGCGGGCGACGTTCATCTGCACGTGCAACCGTCCCCAGCCGTCGGCGCCCTCGACCTGAAGCTCGATGTTGCGGATCTCCTCGGACGGAAGTGCGGCGGAGGTCAGGCTCAGGCCCTTCTCCAGCGGCTCGACCCAGATGATCTGATCGAGGCGGATGCTCACGTGGGGGAGGGGCTCGTCCTGGGTGGCCCCGGCCCACTGCACCTCCGTCAGGTTCAGGAAGTGGAGCTTCGTCCCGAGCAAGGTCGCGAGGGCCTGGCCCTCGGCCACGTGGATCTTCCCCGTCAGGCTGCGGTTGTTCCGAAGGCGGACACGAACGGCGTATCGGTTCAGAGACATGCGGGGACTCCGTGGCGTGGGGACGAGGTTCTCGCGCGCTGCGATATAATAACTCCGGTCATGGGGACGCTCAGCGCAATGATCCAGTGACCGGGAGGACGTCGGGCGCGAAGACGTGCCCGAACCTAGTTCGTTGCGGTGGCGGGTGCGGGACGTAACAGTTGTCCCACCCACCTCATTTGTGCATTCGTCAGGCATGACCCTCTATTCGAAGATCCTCTGGCTGTTCGTCGGCGTGGCCATTCTGCCGCTCCTGATCTTCGCCGGGGTCGCCCGTCAGCAGACGCTGGCAATGGCGGACGTGGCGGCCGAAGCGGGGCTGGTATCCGCGGTCGCTGCGGCGGGACGCGTACTGAATCAGGAGGCTGCGGCCGCCGAGGCCGACCTGCGCGCGTTTGCCGAGCTCGTGTCGTACGATCCGTCCCCGTCGTTTCTCGAGCGGTTGCTCGCGAGCGGGGCGGGCCCGCAGCCCGGAGGCTTTCACTACCTCGCCGTGGAAGAGGACGGCCTGGCCACGATGTCTGCCGGCGCGGCGGTTCCCGCAACGGCCTGCGCCAACGCGTTCCAGACGACGGAGGTCCGGATCGCCGTCCCGATCGGCGAGGGGACCGCGACACTCGTCGGCGCCTATCGGCCCGGCCGAGGCGGAACCCTTCCCGTCGGCCCGAGCCTTTGGGTCTACGACGAGACCGGAGGCCTCGTCGTCGCCACGTCGTGTCAGCCGGGGCCGGGGCTTCCGGAAGGTCGCCAGCCCGCCGAGGGGGCTGCCGAGCTCGTTCCGCTCGATCCGGAGGGTGGCGAATCACTCGCCCTCGCCAGCGTGCCATCCCGTGCGTGGACGGTCGTGGCTCTGGGTTCGAATGCTCTGCGCGCGCCGCTCGCCGGGTTCTTCCGCGACTACTGGCTCTTCGTTCTGGGCCTGGCGGGTACCACGCTGCTCGGCTTCTCCTTTTTCGTCCGGTCGCTGACCGGGTCGCTGGACGACCTCACGCTGGCGGTCGAGCGCGTCGCCGGGGGCGACCTCCGCCCCTGGTTTCCGACTCCTCGTGATGACGAGATCGGTCGTCTGACTCTGGCCTTCCAGGAGATGACGGATCGGCTCCGCGAGATGGTCACCCAGGTGGACCGATCGAGTCGACTCGCCGTTCTCGGGAAGCTCTCGGCCTACCTGGCGCACGAGATCCGGAATCCGCTCAGCTCGGTCAAGATGAACCTCCAGCGACTGGATCGCTGGAAGCGCGCGGGCGAGATCCCCGAACGGTACGGCGACGCCATCGACGTCAGCCTCCGAGAGGTCGGCCGGCTCTCCGCAGCCGTGTCCAACGTCCTTCAGCTGAGCCCCAGCAAGTCCAAGCCCAAGGAGGTGCTCGAGATTCACGAGCTCGTCCATGAGGTGGGTCGACTCCTGGACCGTGATTTCGCCCGCAAAGGTGTGCGGCTCCGCTGGGACCTGAACGCGGAGGCGGATCGGGTGCTCGGCGAGACCGGCCCGCTCAAGGGCGTCATCATCAACCTGATGCTCAACGCGCTCGACGCGCAGCCGGCGGGCGGTACCCTGCACATCGAGTCGTCACTCCGCGCGGGCACCGCGGAATCCCCGGGACCCCGCCTGGAGCTGCGCTTCACGGACAGCGGCCCCGGCGTTTCCCCCGAGGTCCGTGAGAAGATCTTCGACCCCTTCTTCACCACGAAGGAATCCGGCTCCGGGATTGGACTCGCGGTGGCCAGTCAGACGATCCGCAACCACGGAGGCGACCTCTATCTGGCCGACTCCACGCGCATGGGGCAGGGGGCCGAGTTCGTGGTCGATCTCCCCCTGGCTGCCGTCGTCTCGGACGGCACGTCGGAAGTGCCCGGCGCGCGCATCGCCTCCTGGATGGAGGCGCCCGCGGAGTCCGAGGTCCCCGGGGAGGGTCGGGTCCCTCCTCGAGGCTGACCTCACCGGGGCTCCGGCCAGGATGCCCCCGGTCGCTGTAAAGCGCCTTTACACCTCCCGCTGAAGCCGTAAAGCAGACCGTCGCGCCAGGGGGCTCCACCGGGCCCCGCGAATCCGCGTAAGTCACTGAAAAACAGTGGTTTACGCGGATTTGTCCGTTTTGGCACGGGCCCTGCCTTAGTCCGGGCCACGAAGATGGGATCCCGCCGATTGGGACCCTCGGGTCGGCGGGGCCGGCCCCCACACCAAACCACTGGTCCCCGAATGGACCGAAGGAGTCACTGATGGAGCTGATCAAGAGCCTGTGGAACGACGAGTCCGGTCAGGGACTGACCGAGTACGCCGTCATCATCGCCCTCGTCGCGGTGGGACTGATCCTGGTCCTCATCGCCTTCCGTGAGGCGATCGCGCAGGTCTTCCGGGACACCACGACGGAGCTCGGAACGGCCACCGTCAACCAGGCGACGCCGTAAGGCGGAAGCTCCGCGCCCGGGTCGGGCCCCGAATCACGGGGTCCGGCCCGGGTCGCTTGCTGCCGAGACAACTCTGACCAACGAATCCGATGACTGCTCTCGCCACCGTTAAGCTGCTGGCCTTCCTGGCCGCGTTCGGAGAAGCGGTCTCCACCTATCTCTTCACGATCGAAGCGTTGAAGTTCGTGGCGATGGTCACGATGCTCACGCTCGCGGTCGCGACCGACCTGAGTGAGCGGCGCATCCCGAATCGCCTCACGGTCTCCGGTGCGGTTGCGGCTCTCGTCATTTCCGCCATCGAGGTCGGCGGGGTGCCGGGCGCATCTCTGTTGGGACTGATCACGGCCCTGGCCGTCACGATTCCCCTTTTCGCACTCGGCGCACTCGGAGCGGGCGATGCCAAGCTCCTTGCCGCCGTGGGTGCCTTCATGGGCGTCGGAGGACTGCTGCCGGTCGTGCTCTACAGCGGCATAGCGGGTGGCGTAATCGCGGTCGTCGCAGCTACGCGACGCGGCGTCATCGTGCCGGTCTTGATCCAGACGCGCGGCGTCCTGATCAACGCCATCTCGTTCGGACGGTACGGAAGCCGGACCACGATCGAAGATCCGGAGGCCCATACGATCCCGTACGGCGTCGCCATCGCCGTGGGGAGCATCGTGGCGTTCTTCTTCCCGCTCACGCTGGGGGTGACCCCATGACCCGTCTGCTTCGACGCCTTCGCCGCGGTGACCGCGGTCAGGCGCTCGTGGAGTTCGCGCTCGTCGCTCCCATCCTGCTCTTCCTGCTCCTCGGGATCGTCGATCTCGCCCGAGCGTGGAACAGCTTCCAGGTCCTGACCGATGCCGGTCGGGAAGGGACGCGCCGCTCCGTTGTCGATAACGGATCCACCGTTCAGGAGGTCCGGGACGTCATCACGCAGGCGGCCGCTCGTGCCGGCCTCGAGGTGGCGGACGCGGACATCACCGTGGTCGAAGGCGCGGGTCGAGGAGACCCGACGACGGTCACGATTCAGTACGGCCATGAGCTCCGATGGGTCGGATGGGCCCTCGGGCTCGTGGGCGCCGATCGCACCATCAACTTCAATGTCGTGTCGACCATGCGGCGCGAGTAGACAGAGAGGATGAATTGATGAGAAAGAGACGCACATTCATGGTCCTCTTCCTGGCCATCGTGTCAGGGTCCGTCGCGGCCTGGTCGGCCGTCCGGTATCTCCAGGACCGCCCGGCCCCGCTTCTCGCGGGTGAGCCCACGGCAACCGTTCCCGTGGTCGTCGCGGCCCGGGAAGTGCCGCTCGGCACCAAGCTCTCGGAGGAAGACCTCCAGCTGGTCCAGTGGCCGCAGGATGCCCTTCCCGCCGGTGTCGCCACCGCGAGCGAAGAGGTCATCGGTCGCAGCGTCATCACGGATCTGCAGGTCAATGAGCCCGTGCTCGCGAGCAAGCTCGCCGACACCGGTCTTTTCGGGATGATCCCGCTGATTCCGGAAGGCATGCGCGCCCTGAGCGTCAAGGTGGACGAGGTGGTCGGCGTTGCCGGCTTCGTCACGCCGCAGACGCGCGTGGACGTCATCCTCATCATGCAGCCCCCGGGCCAGCGTGAGTCCGTGTCGAAGGTGATCCTGCAGAACATCCGCGCCCTGGCCGCCAACCAGCAGATCACGGAAAGCCAGGACGGCCAGCCCCTGGTATCGACGGTCGTAACGGTGCTCGTCACGCCCGAAGAGGCCGAGAAGCTCGCGCTCGCCGCGACGGAAGGCCGCATCCAGATGGCGCTCCGCAACTCGCTCGACCTCGAGATGGTGGCGACGAACGGAGAGCGTGAGTCCCGGCTGTTCCTGACGGGGACGCCCACGGCAGCCGCCCGTCCGCGCGCCCGGGTGGGAACCACGAGCGAGGCTCCTTCCGAGAGCATCATCGAGATGTACCAGGGCGCAGTTCGCACACTCGTCACGTACCGCTGACCCGCACAGAGAGGAATAAGAAATGCATGCCAAAGCCTCGACGCGGATCACCAGTCTGGTGCGCACGTTGACTGTGGTGGTGGGTGCGCTCGTCGCACTCCTCACGATGCCCAACGTCGCGATCGGACAGGTCGACTTCCGCACCGATTCCGAAGGGGTCGTCACGATCAGCCGCGGCTCGACCGCGATCATGACGGTCACCGACAGCATCACGCGTCTCTCGGTCGCCGATCCCGACGTCGCCGAGCCGGTGGTGATCCCGCCCAACCAGCTGCTCATCAACGCCAAGGCACCGGGCTCGACGAGCCTGGTCGTCTGGGGCCGTGACAACCGGGCCCGGCTGTACACGGTAGAGGTCAGGGCCGACGTCGCGTCGCTCCAGCGTCAGATCGACGAGCTGTTCCCGAATGCGGGGCTCTCGGTCACGAGCACGGGAACTTCCATCGTGCTCTCGGGCGAGGTGCGCGATGCGCAGGTCGTCCGCAAGGTCACGGAGCTCGCCGAGACGATGGGCATCCCGGTGGTCAACAACCTCCAGGCGCCCTCGCCGGAGCAGATTCTCCTGCACGTCGAGTTCGCGGAGGTGACGAAGTCGGCGATCAAGGAGATGGGTGCCGAGCTGCTGCGCGTCCTGAACCCGCAGAACCTCGGGAATCTGGACGGCGACTCCAACTACGACATCACGTCGGTCTCCGAGGGCATCGTCACGCTGCTGGTCGAGGGTGAGGGCACGGAGATCAACGCCATTCTGCGGGCGCTCCGTGGGACCGGTGACTTCACCAGCCTCGCGCAGCCGAACCTGGTGACCCGCGAGGGCCAGGAGGCTTCGTTCCTGGCCGGTGGTGAGTTCCCCTTCCCCACGCTCCAGGGCGGTGCCAACGCCAGCAACGCGATCACGATCGAGTGGAGGGAGTTCGGCATCCGTCTGAACTTCCTGCCGACGATCACGAACAGCGGCAACATCCGTCTCGAGGTGAACCCCGAGGTCTCGTCCCTCGACTTCGCCAACGGGCTGACCATCTCGGGCTTCGAGATCCCGAGCCTGCTCTCGCGCCGGGTCGAGACGCACGTCGAGCTCCAGCCGGGGCAGACGCTCGCGATCGGTGGCCTGATGGACAACACGATCACCGAGGACATGAACGGGATTCCGATCCTCCAGTCCATTCCGATCCTCGGGTACTTCTTCAAGACCGAGACGAAGCGTCAGAACCGCACCGAGCTCCTCGTGCTGGTGACGCCGTACATCCTGGATCCGAACAACCTGCCGGCTCCGGAGCTCCCGACGCCGCCCATCCTCGAGTGGGGCTGGGACCGCCATATCCGGCACTGGATCGAGGACTCGCAGGACAGGATCCGGCTCGGCGATCCCCCGCGGCCTCTCACGAACTCGGGAGGCGCAGCAGCCTCCGGCGCCACGTCCCCCTCCGGCAACGGAGGGGGCGAGGCGAACTGAGCCTCGTCGAATAGACAGGAGCTACCATGATCATTCGCGCCCACACTGCTTCGGTGAACCGTACCCAGGCGACGCCCGCTGCGCTTGCGCACAAGGCGGACGAGCGCGGTGCCACGCTGGTCATGGTCGCAATCTCCCTGGTGGTGCTTCTGGGAATGGGCGCCCTGGCGGTGGATCTCGCGGCCGGCTTCGCGTGGCGGGCCGAAGCACAGAAGATCGCCGACTCGGGTGCCCTTGCCGGGGGCAGTGCCTTCCTGGACCTGCCCGACGCGCAGGCACCGGCGGAGGCAACGAATCGGGCATACGAGTACGCGCTCATGCACACGATCAAGGGCGATGCGGTCGACTCCTCGGAGGTCACCGTGCAGGTGGTCCCTGCGGATCGTCTCGTACGGGTCCAGATCCGGCGTGAGGGCATGCCGGTCTGGTTCTCTCGGGTGCTCGGCTGGGAGTCGATCGATATCTCGGCCGTCGCCGCGGCGCAGGCCGTGGCGGCATCCGCCTCGCGATGCCTCAAGCCGATCGCGCTCCCCGACCTCTGGGACGACATGGATCAGGACTCGGACGGAGACAACGTCTGGGATCCCGAGGAGGCGTGGGCGTTCGACGAGGCGGCGGGGGACACGTATCAGCGCTGGGACCCCAACGCCGTCGACAACAGCGGTGCCACCGGCTACGGGAGCAGCCACCGGTCCGACTACGCGAACGACTTCGGGCGCCTCATCCAGATCAAGGCCTCGGATCCGCAGAGCGAGTACAACGGGGCGCCGGGGATCTTCTACCCCTGGCGTCTGCCGACCGACCCTGACCAGGGCACCTGCGACAAGGGTGGCGGCGGCGGCGGTGGATCCCAGGGTGGCGCCGTGTATCGGCGGAACCTCTGCGAGTGCAACCGCAGCAAGATCGATCTCTTCACCCCGTACGACGTCGAGCCCGGCAACATGATCGGCCCCACGTACCAGGGTGTCAGCGAGCTGATCGATGAAGACCCGAACGTGGAATGGTCGGATGCGCTGAACAAGCCGGTGCGACGTGAGTCCGACGGCTCGCTTACGGAGGTCGGGCTCGCCACACCCCGGGTGATCAAGGTCGCCCTCTTCGACCCGTACCAACTCTCCGGTTCGGGCATGCAGTCCATCGAGTTCAACAACTTCGCTCTGCTCTTCCTCGAGGAGCAGGCCAATCCCCAGGCCCCCGTCATGGCCCGCTTCATGTACTACGCCGATGGCACCGGTGAGGCCGAGGGGCCCGAAGAAGGTACGCTCGTCCGCTACCTACGCCTCGTCGAATAGTCAGGAGACATCATGATCGATTGCGCGCTCATCACGGACGACGAGACGCTCCGGCGGCACGTCAGAAGCCTGGTTCAGGGGCCCGACAGCCCGGACCGGCTCGTCCTGGAGCTCAACGAGTCGGCGTCGGACCTCCCGCGTGAGCGGGTGACGGACGTCCTGGCCGCCAACCCGCACCTGGTCTTCGTCGACCTCGGTGGATCGGTACGGGGTCGACGCGTTCTCGAGCTCCTGAGCCAGGAGATGCCCGAGGTAACGTTGATCGCGGCGGGCCCGGGACTCTCGGCAGAGTCGCTCCTGCGGGTCATGCGGGCCGGGGCGAGTGAGTACCTTCCCCGGCCGTTCCAGCCCGAAGACATCGCCGAGGCGTTCAAGCGTGTCCGCCGCCGTGCCGGCAGCTCACGTCAGGACGACGCGGTGGCGCACGGCGAGATCACCACGCTCTTCAGCCCGAAGGGTGGCGTCGGTGTGACGACGCTCGCGGTGAATCTGGCCGTGGTGGTCCGCACGCTCACGGAGGAGAGCACGATCCTCGTCGATCTCTCCCCCGTCCTGGGCACGGCCGCGCTCAGTATCGGCCTGCAGCCCCGCTACTCCTATCTCGACGTGGTTCAGAACTTCCACCGCGTGGACGAGGAGCTCTTCCGCTCCTTCCTCGAGACGCATGAGACAGGGGTCCAGCTGCTCGCTTCGCCGCCCAGCATGGAGCCCCGCTCGGAGCCCTCGATGGACGAGGTGATGGGCCTGCTCCGCTTCTGCCGCAGGCACTACGCTCACGTCGTCGTAGACGCCGGGCACACCCTGACCTCCGCCGCGGAGGCCGCGCTGCTGGAAGCCGATCACCGGCTGCTCGTCTCGACTCCGGAGCTGCCCACGCTGCGGAACCTGAAGCGCACGCTCGAGACGATCATGGACTTCACCACGAACGGGAAGGCGCCCCCGCGCCTCATCCTGAATCAGTACGCCGAGGGTCTGGGCGTCACGGTCGCGGAGGTTCGCAAGGGGCTCGGCCTCGAGGTGGACACCGTCATCGAGCGCGACCCCTCCCTCATCTCGGAGAGCATCAACCTGGGCCGCCCCGCGGTCCTCATGAAGAAGTCGTCGTTCGACCGGGCCATGACCGGCCTGGGCACTCGCATCACAGGGCCCTCGGAGGTCGCGGCTCAGCGCGCGGGTCTGCTCGAGACACTTCTCAAGCCCTTCCGGTCGTCCGGATCGGCTGTCGCTGCCAAGGAGGCTAACTGATGGACGGCTGGAACGATCACGACGAAGGCGTCGGCGGTGGCATCAACGTCCTCGGGCTCCCCGAGCTCAAGGCGCGGATCCACCGCAAGCTCCTGGGCCGGCTCAATCTGGGGAACCTCGAGGCCGTCAGCCGCGAGGAGGCGACGAGGGCCATCAAGCAGGCGATCCGTGAGATCCTCGCGTCCGAGCGGGAGAGCGTTGCGCTGAACGTGAAGGAGCGTGAGCTCCTCCAGATGGAGATCCTCGACGAGATCTTCGGCCTCGGGCCGCTCGAACCCCTCATGAAGGATCCCGAGGTCTCGGACATCCTCGTCAACACGTACAAGGACATCTGGATCGAGAAGCACGGAAAGCTCTTCGCCACCGACATCCGGTTCAAGGACGACACGCACCTCATGCAGGTGATCGACCGGATCGTGTCGGGCGTGGGACGCCGGATCGACGACTCGTCCCCGATGGTCGACGCGCGTCTTCCGGACAACTCGCGTGTCAACGCGATCATCCCGCCCCTGGCCGTCGACGGACCGCACATGTCGATCCGCCGCTTCAAGCGGGACGTCCTCTCCGACGAGGATCTGATGTCGAAGGGCGCCTTCAGCCGGCCGATGCTCGAAGTGCTCAAGGCCGTCGTGAGTGGTCGGCTCAACATCCTGATCTCCGGTGGTACCGGCGCGGGTAAGACGACGATGCTGAACATGCTCTCGTCGCACATTCCGCACGACGAGCGGATCGTGACCATCGAGGACTCTGCGGAGCTCCAGCTCCGCCAGCCTCACGTGGTCCGGCTCGAGACGCGTCCGCCGAACGTGGAAGGAAAGGGTGAGGTCACGGCCCGAGCGCTCGTGATCAACTCGCTCCGGATGCGGCCGGACCGGATCATCGTCGGTGAGGTCCGCGGCGCAGAGGCCGTGGACATGCTACAGGCGATGAACACGGGCCACGACGGGTCGCTCACCACGCTGCACGCGAACACGCCGCGGGACGCCCTGAACCGTCTGTCCACCATGGTGGCGATGGCGAACCTCAACCTTCCGGAGAAGGCGGTTCTCCAGCAGATCTCGAGCGCGATCGACGTCGTGCTCCAGGCCACCCGCCTTCCGGATGGAACCCGCAAGCTCATCTCCATATCCGAAGTGGTCGGGATGGAGGGTGACGTGATCACCATGCAGGAGCTCTTCTCCTTCGAGCGGCACGGGATGGACGAGGACGGCAAGGTCCTCGGCCGTTTCCGGGCCTCCGGCATCCGACCCAAGTTCGCCGACACGCTCCAGTCGCGCGGTGTCGAGCTTTCCGGAGCGCTCTTCGTGGAGCGTCCCGACGGCAACGGCTACGACTCGGCCGGCGGCTCGAGCGAGCGGGGAGGCTGGTGATGAACAGCACCATCGCGTTCACCGCGTTTCTCATCTTCGCGGCGGCGGTGTGCTCCACCCTGGCGCTCGCGCTCTCGTGGGAGGCGCTTCGCGACTGGATCCGCCGCCGCCAGGTAGCTCAGCGGATCGAGCCGGTTCTGGCCGCCGTCGGCGAGGGAGGACCGGCCAGGTCCGACGACCTCATCCGGCACTTCCAGGACGACGAGGGTTTCGTCTCCGAGCTGGCGCAGATGCTGCCGGGACTCCGCCGAACGGAGAACCTGCTCCGTGAAGCGCGTGTCGAGTGGCAGCCCTCGACGTTCCTGCTCATGTCGACCGGGCTCGCATTCGGATTCGGAGGAGCCGTGCTGCTCCTGACGAAAATGCTGATCGCCGGCTTTGGCGCCGCGCTCTTCGGAGCCTCGCTCCCCTACATGTATCTGGCCCGCAAGAGGTCGAAGCGGCTGAACGCATTCGAGGAGCAGTTCCCCGAGTCCATCGATCTGCTCACGCGTGCGATCCGCGCGGGTCATCCTCTCGCATCCGGGATGCGCATGGTGGCGGACGAGGGTCCGCGCGCGGTGGCGGAGGAATTCCGCCAGACCTTCGAGGAGCAGCGGTTCGGGCTTCCCTTTGCCGACGCCCTCCTGGGTATGGTGGATCGGGTGAATCTCGTCGACGTCCGCATCTTCACGATCGCGGTTCTGATCCAGCGTGAGGTGGGTGGAAACCTCGCGGAGATCCTGGACAATCTGGCCGATACGATTCGGGGCAGGTTCTTCATCCGGCGGCAGCTGCGCGTCTACACCGCGCAGGGCCGCATGAGCGGATACGCCCTCGCCGCGCTCCCGATCGTCGTGGGTGCGATCACGTACCTGCTCCAGCCCGACTACATGGGCCTGCTCTTCACCACGGCGATCGGGCGGATGCTCGTGATCGCCGCCGTGACCATGCAGCTGCTGGGCGTGATCTGGATCCGAAACATCATCAACATCGACATCTGAGGCGTTCTCATGGTCTTTATCATCGCCGCGACCTCCGCGCTCGCCATCGGGCTGATCGTCGCCCTGGCCGCGAACGCGCTCCCGGTCTGGAACCGGGACGTGAAGGCGCGGATGGCCGAGCTGGAGCTCGACGGGCTCTTTTCGGCCGATGCCGTCGCTCAACGGACACGTCAGGGAAGTCGCCTCCAGGAACTTCTGGCCTACCTGGGTCAGCAGGTCGAGGACCGCCACAACGACTGGGGTCAGACGCGAGCGCGCCTGATCCACGCCGGCTACCGGGAGATCCGGGCCCTGCCGATCTTCCTCGGCATCCGCTTCGGGGCCGCGGGCGTCCTGGGCATCTACGGCTTCATGATGGGTAGCATCGCGGACTTCACGACGACGCTGACCCTCCTGTGCGGGTTCCTCGGCGCTGCCGCCGGGTGGATCGTGCCGAACTTCGTGCTCAGCGCAAAGGTCGCCGGTCGCCAGAAGGAGCTCCAGAAGGCGCTTCCCGATGCGCTCGACCTCCTCGTCATCTGCGTGGAGGCCGGTCTGGGGCTGAACCAGGCCCTCGTCCGCGTCGCGAAGGAGATCCGCCACGGCAGCAAGGCCATGACGGAAGAGCTCTCCCTGACCAACATGGCGATCCGGGCGGGCACACCCCGTGATCGTGCCCTGATGGACCTGGCCGATCGCACGGGCGTTCCGGACATCCAGTCTCTGTCCACGATGATCGTGCAGACGGAGCGCTTCGGTACGTCGATCGCGCATTCGCTCCGCGTGCACGCGGACAGCATGCGGACGAAGCGGCGGCAGCGCGCGGAAGAGGCGGCTGCCAAGACGACGATCAAGATGATCTTCCCGCTGGCGCTCTGCATCTTCCCGGCGCTCTTCGTCGTGATCCTGGGCCCCGCCCTGATCAGCATCGCGCAGACTTTCGGCTCGATGGGATGACGTGAGCTCCACGATGCGCATCATGAACCGCACTCGAGGCACGGTCCTGGGAACCCGCGTGAATCTCGCGGACAGCTGGTGGCTGCGCCTACGAGGCTTCCTCTTCCGCCCCGAGCCGCGGGTCGGTGAGGGGATTCTGCTGACGCCCTGCAACGCGATCCACACGTGGGGGATGACGTTCTCGCTGGACGTGATCTTCCTCGATGCCGGCGGCCAGGTCCTCGAAGTCATCGAGGAGCTTCCCCCGGGCACCACACCCGACCGGGTGCCGGGTGGACGCTATGTCCTCGAGGTGCCGGTCGGCACGATCAAGGCGACCGGGACCTCGGTCGGCGACCATTTCTCGTGGATGCGAGCGACGACTCCTTCCCTACGGCTCCAGGAGATCTGATGAGTCACCTACACACTTCCGATCCTCGTGACCACCTGGCTGGAACGGAGGCGCCTTCCGACCGGGAGGGGTCGCTGGACGCGGATGTGCATCCGAACGGTGCCGGGCCGGAGCTCGAGGCATCCGGGACCGAGACTCCCGACTCCGCACCGTCGCGAGGCACGTACGAGGCCTTCGTTCCCGCCCCCCCGGACACGCTGTACGACACGGGGCTTACGGAATCTCAGGTGACGGATCTGGTGCTCAAGATCCTCCACCGCAACGGCGCGCTCCGTGGCGAAGAGATCGCGGAGATCGTCGCGCTTCCGTTCACGCTCATCGACGACCTGCTCCTCGCGGCCCAGCAGCGGCACTTCGTCGAAGTCCTGCAGGCCCTGGGCCACGGACGCGGCGGCTACACGTTCACACTCACCAGCGAGGGCGCGGCCCGGGCGCAGGCCGCGCTCGAGACGAGCCGCTACGTCGGTCCGGCACCGGTGCCGCTCGAGGAGTTCGCTCGAGTCATCGCGTTGCAGAGTGTGCGGGACGTGCACGTGCGCAAGGACGACCTCGCGCAGGCCTTCTCGGACCTCGTGCTTCCGGGCGGAGTCATCGAGGCGCTCGGGCCGGCCGTGAACTCCGGCGGCTCGATCTTCCTGCACGGTGCACCCGGAAACGGAAAGACGGCCACGGCCGAGCGTGTGGGCACCCTGACGTCGAGCACCGTCTTCATTCCGCGGGCCGTGCTGGTTCACGGGAGCATCATGGTGCTGTTCGACCCGGTCTACCACGAGGAGGTCGAGTGGGAAGGCGATCCCGACGCGGCGAGCCGGTCGGTGCTCTTCCGTGACGGGCCCACGCACGATCAGCGCTATGTGAAGGTGAAGCGCCCCACCGTCTTCGTGGGTGGTGAGCTCACGCTCGATCAGCTCGATCTCCAGTACGACCCGTACTCGAAGGTCTACCAGGCACCCTTCCAGCTGAAGGCGGCAGGCGGCGTACTCATCATCGACGACTTCGGTCGTCAGCGCATGCGGCCCGAGGAGCTCCTCAACCGCTGGATCGTGCCGCTCGAGAAGGGATTCGACAACCTCACGCTGCACTCGGGCATCAAGTTCCCGGTGCCGTTCGACTGCATCCTCATCTTCGCCACCAACCTGAATCCTCGGGACCTGGTGGACGAGGCGTTCCTCCGGCGCATCCAGTACAAGGTGGAGGTCCGGAGCCCCGATCGAGATGCCTTCGAGAAGATCTTCCGCCTCACCTGCGACGAGTTCCAGGTGCCGTTCCGGGACGAGGCGGTGGACCTCCTCTTCTCGGAGTACTACGAGCTCCGTGGATTCTCACCACGTGGATGCCACCCCCGCGACCTGATCAAGCAGATCCGGGCGATGGCCTCGTTCCTCGGGATCGAGCCCGCGCTCGACGCCGAGTCCATCCACCGGGCTGCCCATTCATACTTCCTGGTCACCGAAGAGGAGTTCACGACCGGGATCCCCTCCACGACCCCCCCAGAAGGAGACTGAAATGGCCGACAGGACCGACAACCTGGCCGACATCGCGGCGGACGCCGGCAAGCGCGACGCCTTTGACGAGCTGGAGCACACCATGCGCGTGCGCTTCGGAGCGATGGAGAGTGAAATCCGACGCCTCCGGGCGCGAAACGGCATGCTGGGCTTCGGGCTCGTTGCGGCGCTGGCCGTGGCGCTCGGGGCGTGGATCGTGCCGGGTGCGATGTCCGGTGCGGACGGGCCCGCCGACGTGCTCGAGGCGCGCAGCCTGGTGCTCGTCGGGGCAGACGGCTCGGCGCGGGGCGAGTGGTCGGTCGACGCCGACGGCAACGCGAGCTTCAAGATGTTCGACCTGCAGCAGCGTGAGCGCCTCTCGCTCTCCGTTCGCAAGGAGGGACATCCCGGGCTCGCGCTCGCGAACGCCGCGGGTGAGCGCCGTGTGGCCATGGGCCTGCTGCCCGACGAGACGACCACGCTCGTGTTCGCCGACGGGGCGGGTGTCCCTCGCGCCGTCCTCGGCCTGGTTCGCGGCGACGCGGCCAACTTCCTGCTGGCGGACGCGGACGGTGTGAGCAGGATCGGCTTCGGTCTGAACGGCCGGGGCATCGGAAGCGTGATCCTCCCTGATGAGGACACCTCCACCGACGAGGAGGAGTGATGCCCCGACCCACGGGAGCGTCGGTCGGCCGGGTGCCCAACCCGGTCGGGGACGCCAACCCTCCGCCCTTTCCTCCAAGCGAGTAGATAGAACCATGTCTGACCAAGCATACGCACGATACAGGACCTTCTCGCCCGATGCGGTAGCCGCCGGAATCGAGGCCGCCGCGGCGGCCGAGTCCGGTGAAGACCCGGCGAAGAAGGAGGGGCCCGACGAGGTCCACAACCTGCTGACGTGGACGATCCTCTCGATCTGTCTGGCCCTCTGGGCCGGGATCGGGTTCATCCTCTGGCTGCCGCTCATCGTCCGAGCCATGGCACGGTTCAGCTTCGCGCTGGCCGGCAGCATGCTCAACGGTGAACGGCCGGTCGAGGCCGGCGACAACCTGCGGGAGGCCGTGTCCTTCTACCGCCGCGGCTTCACGGTGGCGGTCGACGCGGTCTTCCAGGACGGCAAGAAGAAGGAGAAGAAGGAGGAGGCCAGGCGCTCGCGACGCGCCAGACTGACCCCCAGGGACTTCGTGTTCGAGGTCCTTTGGGCGGCAGTCTTCTGGTACCTCCTCCTCTACTTTCTCGGGGGTGTCACCGCCTCGCCGATCGACGGGTGGGTCGCGCTGATCGAGCTCCGCCCCTGGGTCACGTTCGTCGGATGGGTATCCGACGGGATCGTCGGACTCTAACGATGTTCTCGGGGGAAGGTCCGCCCTGGCCCCCATGATGGTCCAGTAGGACGCGGTACCACGGTCAGACGTGGATGCCCCGCACCGTCTCATCGAGACGGGCGGGGCTTTCGCGTGCCGCATGCGTTGAAGCGCGGCGGGGCGTGCACGATCATTGCCGGGGGCAGATCCGGGTGTACGTCCCGCGCGGGGAAGCGACCATCGTCGCACGTCCCCTTCACCTGCGGCAACGAGGAGCCGAATGGCATCGGATACGAAGGATCCCAGGGACGGGCACGAGCCCGACGGATTCAGGGGGTTGGCCGAGCACTACCTGAAAGACCTCGTATACGGGGCCAACGACGGCATCATCACGACCTTCGCGGTGGTTGCGGGTGTCGCGGGCGCGCAGCTGGAGGCAAGGATCGTCCTGATCCTGGGGTTCGCGAACCTGCTTGCGGACGGCTTCTCCATGGGGGCCAGCAACTTCCTGTCGATCCGTTCCGACGAGGCCGTCCGTGCGTCCACCGGCCTCGCGGTAGCCGAGCCGTTCCCGGGGCGTCATTCGGTCGCCACTTTCCTGGCCTTCGTCATGGCGGGCTTCATCCCGCTGGTCAGCTATGTGGTGATCGTGGAAGGCAATCCTTTCCCGGTGGCCATTCTCCTCACGCTTGGGACCCTCTTCCTGGTGGGCGCCTCTCGCTCACTGGTCACGAGGGCACCGTGGTGGTCGAGCGGGCTGGAGATGCTGGCCGTCGGCTCCGCCGCGGCGGCGGTGGCATACGGCGTCGGAGCCTTCGTGGAAGGGCTCACCTGAGGCGAGGCGCCCGCCTTCGACGGGCGGGAGGCCCCGCCCCGCGTTACAGCAGTCGGCTCAGCGCGAGGAGCAGGATCAGGAACAGCGTGCCGGTCAGGGTCCACGTGCCCACGTAGCGGTCCAGCGACCCGACTGCCCCCTCGAAATCGACCGCGGCGTGCCGCAGGCTCCTGCGCGCGGAGGTGGGAAGCTGGCGCAGGGCCGGTCGCGTCTCGCGGTAGCGGCCGAGCCACCCTTCCCACCGGGCCGTGAGGACTCGTGCGCCCCGCTCCACCCACGAGGGGCCGGCCGGCCCCCTTCTTCCGCGCCGCAACGTCCTCGTCACCGCCAGCCAGATGAGGGCACCGATCGAGGGACCCCAGAGCGCGTGGACCATGTTCTCCGGCCGGAGCGCCGTCCGCGCCATGGGTCGGAAGTCGGGCCAGAGCCATACGGCCAGCAGGACCGAAACCACCGAAGCGGCCCAGGGCCCGACGGCGGCGCTCACGTGCGCCCTGCGGGGTGAGGGTTCGGTCGGCGCGACGACGGTTTCGAGGAAGTGCAGCATCAGCATCATGGTGGCCGCGGAGGAGACCACGAGGAACGGCTCGAGATAGTCCACCAGGTGGGTGGCCTCGGCGAGGCCCGTCTTCGCGAGCGACCCGCTCGATAGCGGCAGCCCGGCGAGGGCCAGCGCCGGGATTCCCAGGCCCCCGAGCACGACTGCCCTTGGAAGCCGTGCCAGGGTCCCGTCCCGCACGAGCCCGACACCCAGGAAGAGGGAGCCCTTGGCGAGGCCGTGATGCACCAGGAACGCCGTGACGGCAAGAAGCACGGCGGCGTCCGACGTTCCGCCGGTCAGCCGCGCACCCAGCACCGTGATCGCGATCCCCATCTGACTCACGCTCGAGTAGGCGAGCACGTGCTCCGGCTCCGAGCGGGTGAGTCCTCTCACGACGCCGAACAGGGTGCCCGCCGTCCCCAGCAGGACCCACGCTGCAGACGGTACGCCCGTGTCGGGAAGGAAGAGTCCCAGCCGCATGGTGCCGAGGATCGCCACGCTGATCGTGGCGCCGGCGAGCGCCGACGCGGCGGCCGAAGGTGTCGCGCGGTAGGCGGCCGGCATCCAGGAGTGCAGGCCGGGAATGCCTGCCTTCACCCCCAGGCCCCCCAGAACGAGCAGGGCGAGCCATCGGGCGTCGAGGTGCAGCGGGAACGTCCCTCCTCCCGGAGGTGACCACGAGAGCACGAGCGCCGCGAGAAGCAGCCCCTCGCCGATCAGCATGTACACCAGGTAGAGGCGGGCGCTGTCGAGAGTCGAAGCCGTTCGGTCGTACGCGATGAGGGGGTAGGTGCACAGTCCGAGGAGCGCGTACCCGAGGAAGAAGGTGACGGGGTCGCCGGCCACGGTGGCGATCAGGTTGCCGCCCATGACCAGGCCGAAGAAGCCGAAGTGCCCCGGGCGCCGCTCGTCCGCAGGTAGGGTGCGGGCCGCCGACCATGCGGCGAGCCCCCAGATCACCAGGGTCGACGCGAGGAGCGCCCGCGACACCGGGTCGAAGAGCAGCTTGCCCCCGAACAGCAGCCACGGCGCCTCCACGGTCATCGTCGCCGTCATGGTCCGAAGACCTCACGCGCGATCCGCCCGGCCCATGCGAGTGGGCTGGCGTCCACGCCTGCGCAGACACCGACCAGAAGACTGAGCGCAGCGGTAACCAGCGGTGGGAGAAGGAGCATCCACGACGTCTCCAGTCGCCCCGAGGACACCGGCCATGCCTTCCGGGCGGGCTCGAACCAGGCGGTCTTCAGGATCGGCAGGAAGTACGCCGCATTCAGGAGTCCACTGGCGACGAGCACCGCGAGTGCCCAGCCGTCTCCGGACGACAGGGCGCCCGCTCCGAGGTACCACTTGCTCACGAAGCCGGCGATCGGCGGGGTCCCGATCATCCCCAGCGCCGCGACGGCGAAGGCGCGCATCGTCCAGGGCATCCGGCGGCCGACTCCGGCCATCTCGCTGACCCGCCTTACGCCGAGGGTCTCGGACAGATTCCCGGCGCAGAAGAAGAGCGTGATCTTCATCAGCCCCTGGTGCACGAGATGGACCACCGCGCCGGTCAGGGCGAGCGGCGTCGCCAGCGCCGCTCCCAGCGTGATGTACGACAGCTGACTGACCGTCGAGTAGGCGAGACGCCGCTTGAGGTCGTCCTGAACGAGGGCGCGGAGAGAGCCGAAGAGGATGGTGATGGTGGCGAATCCGGCCAGCCAGGTCAGCACGCCGAGATCGGTGGCGGCCTGGACCCCGTACACGTCGTAGACGACCCGGAGAATGCCGAAAGCACCGGCCTTCACCACGGCCACCGCGTGGAGCAGAGCGCTCACCGGAGCGGGCGCGATCATCGCGACGGGTAGCCATCCGTGCACGGGCACGATGGCGGCCTTGACCGCCAGGCCTGCCACGAGCAGGGCGAAGATCGCCCGGAGCGCCCCCGGGTGCTCGTGGATCAGGGTGTCCACCGTCGCCCCCCCGGAGGCGAAGTCGACGGGACCCGCGAGCGCGGTCAGCCAGGCCGTGCCCACGAAGAGCAGCACGCCGCCGGACAGCGTGTACACGAGGTACGTGCCGCCGGCCGCCAGGGACCGACGGGTACCGCGGTGCACGACGAGCGGGTAGGTCGTGATGGTGAGGATCTCGTAGAAGACGAGGAAGGTGAGGAGATCCGCCGAGAGCGCGATCCCGACCGTGGCGCTCACGCAGAGGCTGAAGAACCCGAAGAAGCGCGACCGCTGCGGCGCACCCTCCAGGTAGGCGATCGCGTACACCGTCGTGACGAGCCACAGCCCTGCCGACAGGGTGACGAAGAGAAGGGAAAGGGCGTCCGCCTGCAGGGCGAGGTCGAAGCCCGGTGCGAGGGACCATTCCCACCGCGGCTGACCGCCCGTCGCCACCACCGCCATGAGCACCGCGACGGCGACCAGCTTGAGGCAGGCGCTCGCGAGGTTGAGGGCGGTGCGAAGTGTGCGGCGCGACTCCGGGAGGAAGAAGATGACCAGGCCCGGAAGCAGCGAGCTGCCCAGGATGAACGGGGGAAGGAGATCGGCCCAGCTCATGGGAGGGGCTCCACGAAGGGGCCAGAGCCCAGGCCGAGCGCGACGGTGAGGACGGCCAGCGCAAACGCGGACCACGCGATGCGACGCGCGAGAGGACGCGTTCCCGCGGGCTCCGGTGCGCTCCGAATGGCGATGGCCAACACGCGCCAGACGTACGCGGCCGTGAGGAGGGCGCTGGCCGAGACGGCGACGACCCAGGGGACGGCCCAGACTTCAAGCCCGGACGTCGCCAGAAGCCACTTGCCGGAAAATCCGATGGTTCCGGGAACGCCCAGCAGACTCATGCCCCCGAGCCCGAAGGCGTAGGTGCAAAGAGGCTCCCGTGCCCCGAAACCCGTCATCTGATCGAGCCGATCGTGGCCGTGGGCGCGTGCCAGTCCCCCGGCCGCGAGGAACATGGAGGCCTTGGCGACTGCGTGGCCGACCGCGAGGAACACGAGCCCCCACCGGGCATCGCGGGATCCTGCGGCGTGGACGATCGGGAATGCGGTGAAGAGCAGGCCGACCTGAGCCACGGTCGAATACGCGATCAGGCTCTTGAGGCGCTCCACCCGGAGTGCCCTCGCGGAGCCCCAGACGATCCCGATCGCACCCAGCGCCCCGACGAAGGTCAGGACCGACGGCGGGAGCGCCACGTGGAAGACGTCGAGCCAGAGCCGGAGGACGAGATACACCGGAGCCTTCACGACCAGTGCCGAGAGGATCGCGCTCACCGGTGCGGGTGCCGCCGCATGCGCGCGGGGCAGCCACGCATGCATCGGAAAGAGAGCGGCTTTCAGCAGGAGGCCCGCACCGAGGAGCGCGAGCGCCACGGTCGTCGACGCGTCGGATTCGGCGGCGGAGCGCAGCAGCTGGAGGTCGAGCGTCTGGTAGCGGTGATATACGAGGGCGACGCCGGTCAGAAACGAGATCGACCCGGCCACGTTGGCGAAGAAGTACCGGAGCGCAGCCTGGAGCGCCGGAAGAACGCCGGCGGTGGCCACCAGTGCCACGCCGGCGAGGCCGGCCAGCTCGAGTGCGACGTACAGATTGAACAGGTCGGCCGAGAGGAAGAGCGCATTCACGCCACCCCACAGGAGAAGCCACAGCGGCCAGAACGTCCTCGCGGTCGGCCCGGGCTCCTTGCGAAAGACGCGTGCATCCCGGGGGGATCTCGGCGAATGGAGAAGGCCGTGCGCGACGATGGTCGCAGCGATCCAGACGGGAAGTGCCACGGCGAGGAAAGCGGCCGACAGGTCGTCGACGGCCCACTCGATTCCGGCCGGTGCGCCCCAGCTTCCGATCTCCACGGTGTAGGGGCCCGAACCCATGATCCGGGCCACCAGCCCGTTCGTGGCCAGGGCCGCCGCCAGTGCTGTGAGCAGGAGTACCGCCTCGGACGCGCCACGTCGGCCCCGGAGCAGAAAGGTCGCCACCGACCCGGCCAGGGGCGCCGCCACGAGCCACCCGACGGAGGCGGTTACCGGGCCGTCCACGCTCAGTCCGAGCGCTCGACGCCGTCCGGATCGAGCCGGGAGAGTCGAGCGATGATGGCGAGTGCCACGGCCGTGGCGCTGACGCTGACGACGATCCCGGTGAGCACCATCGCCTGAGGCACGGGATCGCTCGAAGCCGTTCCGTCATGCCCCAGACCGACGAGGAGCAGCGAGGCCCCCGTCGCCATGAGGTTGAAGGCGAGGACTTTGGTGAGGAGGTGGGGGCGCGTGACGAGGCCCGCCAGCCCGAGGGCGAGGGCGACCACCCCGGCCAGCGGGTACAGCACCAGCGACGTCACGGCGCGCGCTCCTCTGCCTCGTCTTCGGCGATCTCGGACAGGCCGCCCATGAAGAGGGCGGTCAGCGTGAGGCCGACCGAGACGGCGATGAAGGTCTCCAGGACCCAGGCCCAGGCGGGGGCGCTCCCCGCCGCGTAGGTGAGGAACGAACGACCCGCCAGCATCGGGATGACCGCGGCCACGAGAAAGGCCCCCAGCCCGAGCGTCAGGCCGATCCGTGCGAGTCGACTCTCGCCGAGACGCAACGCCCTCCGGTCGGCCAGCGTCCACAGCACGCCCGCCGCGGCGAGCACGGCCCCGGCCTGGAAGCCTCCCCCCGGTCCGTGCAGTCCGAGCTGAAGGAGGTATGCCGCCACCAGCACGAGAAGTGCGGTGACCACGCGGGCCAGGGAAGCGAGGACCGGGTCGACGGGCCATGGGGGACGCCGAAAGCGGATCACGCCGAGGCACCAGACGGCGAGAACGGCGGTGAAGAGCACGGCGGTTTCCAGTAGCGTGTCGTAGCCCCTCAGATCGAGGAGCACGACGGCGACGGGGCTGTCGATCCCGCTCGTCTCCCGGAGTGAGTCGACCAGTGGGCCGAGCCCGGGCCCGTTTCGGCCGTGCAGCGTTCGTGCGACGCCGCCGATGACTGCGGCGATGGCGAGCGACAGGCCCAGCACGAGTCCTGACCACGCCTGGGCCATCCCGGGCAGAGGAGTGGGAGCGCGAGGAGCTGCGCCCAGCGCCTCACCGGCCCGGCGGGATGCCTGTCGGAGGCCCATTCTTCCCAGGGTGGAGAGGAGCAGGGCGCCCGTGAGTCCGGCACCGATCGCGGCCTCTGCCAGGGCGAGGTCAGGAGCGCCCAGGCGGGCCCAGGCCAGCGCCGCCATCAGACCGAACGTGATGTAGCGGACGATCCCGGTGAACGGATCGCGGGCAGCCACGGCGCCCCACCCGAGGACCACCAGCGTGAGTGTCAGCGTTCCGTCGAAGACCCATGCGGCCAGGCTCACAGGGCCTCTCTCCTGCCGTTGTCGACCTCTTCGAGGTAGGCGGCTCTGCAGAGAAGGTGGCCGGCCGCGCCACTGGACAGGGCAGTCAGCATCCAGATGAGGAGGACCTTCACGGCCACGACCGGTGAGGCCTGCGTGAGCGCGACACCGGTCGCGACGAGTCCGAGGCCCAGCGTGTCCGCCTTCGTCACCGCGTGGATCCGTGCGTACACGTCCGGGAAGCGCAGCAGCCCGACAAGGCCGGCGAGGAAGAAGAGCCCGCCGAGACACATCAGCGCGGCGACGCCCACGTTCACCACCATGCCCTCCTCACGAATGCGACCATCGTGACCGTCGCGAGAGCGGCGAAGACCAGAGCCACGTCCACGAGCTCGGGACGGTCCAGTCCCCACGAGAGCACGAGCAGGACCGAAGAGAGAGCGGTCCCGAAGAGCTGCGCGGCCATCATGCGGTCGGCCCGAGTCGGGCCACGCGCCACCCGCACGAGGGCGGTGGCTACGGTGAGCAGCACGAAGGCGGCGAAGCCGAACGCGAACTCAGGCATCGGAAGAGGGGGCCCCGGCCCTCGGGTCGCGACCATCGGGCGTGAGGCCGAAGAGGGGCGCGATGTACGCCTCCGCCCGCCGGCAGCCGTCGTGCACGTCGATCCCCGAGTGGATCCGCTGCACGATCAGCCTCGACCCGAGCGTGTCGGCCGCCACGGTTCCAGGCAGCATGCTGATGGTCATCGCCAGCAGGGAGCGCGCCGGTCCGGGCGGCAGCTTGAGCGGGTAGGCCACGAAGCCGGGATCGACGGAGCGGCGCGGGTCGAGAGCGCGGAGGGCGACGTCCACGCCTCCCAGGACCGCGTGGAGCACGTAGAACGAGCCGAAGCGGACCAGGTGGTCGACCCGCCACCAGCGGACCCGCGGGCCATGCCCCGGCCAGTCGAGCGAGGCCGCCAGGAGCACCGCGGGGGCGCCGACCACCCAGGCGCCGGCCCTTCCTTCCGAGACCACGTACCAGATCGCTCCGAGCGCGACAACCCGTGCCGCGTAGAGTCGCAGATTCTGCATCGTGGTGGAACGACGCGGAGTGGACATGCCGGGCTCCTGGTGTTCGGGAACGGCGCATCCCTCGCCGGGGACGGCCTCTCTCCTACCGCACGGTACCCTCCAGCACCGGACCTCGTCGGTCGGGAGAACGACGGGATCGCCTGTAGGGAAGCCCCTCGCTCTGCGACCCTCTCAAATCACCCGGTGGCCCGGGCTCGCCAGCTTGCCGCGTCTCCTTCGCGGCCCCACGCCTCGTACAGCTCGCCGAGCGCATCGGCGGTCGTGCGCGTCTGCACGTGCTGCGCCCCCAGCGTGGGCTCGAGTAGCTCATAGGCTTCACTCAGACGCATTTCCGCCTCTTCGAAGCGGCCAAGCGCGGCCAGCGCACGACCCCAGGTCCTCCGGGCCGTGCCCAGGAAGACCGGGTCGGTCACTCCGGCCGAGTCCTGCAGCGCCACGACCCGGCGCACGAGGGGCTCCGCTTCTCCCGCCCGGCCGACCCGGACGAGGGCGAGCGCGAGGTTTGCGGTGGCATTGAGCGTGAGGCGGTGTTGCTCGCCGAGGGTTTCTTCACGAATGGAAACGGCCTGGCGGAAGGCATCCGCCGCCGCTTCCGGCTCGTCCTCCCGAAGATGCAGCAGCCCGACATTGTTGAGGACCAGGGCGGTGGACGAGTGCCGCTCGCCGAGCACGTCCCGGGAGAGCGAGAGCGCCTCGACGAGGTACTGCTCGGCGGCTGCGTGGTCGCCGCGGTCGATCTGCACCATGCCCAGGCCGTTGAGGCCATTGATGTAGTCGGGATGACGCTCGCCGACGAGCTCCCGTCGCATCTCGAGCGCAGCCACCATCATGCTGTCGGCGACCTCGTAGCGACCCTGCCTCGCGTGCAGGGAGCCGATGCTCTCCAGCACGGCGGCGATGTAGATGTGCGTCGGCCCGAAGGCGGCCTCGAGCACGCCCTTCGTTTCCTCGAACAGTGCCAGCGCTCCCTCGATATCACCCTGGGCGCGACGGACCAGGGCAAGGTTGTTGAGGGTCGCGGCGAGGTCGACGTCGTCGGGTCCGAGGAGACGACGCTCCGATGCAGCGAGCGCGCCCAGGATCGCGCCTGCCTCTTCGAGGCGGTCCATGTCCCAGAGCACGAGGCCGAGGTCGTTGCGGACCCCGTTCACGAGCCGCTCGCCTTCCGCGCCGTCGGAGGAAAGCCCGGTGGAGTCGGCCACGGCCAGCGCCCGCTCGAAGTAGGCTTCGGACCCCGCCATGTCGTCTTCTCGTCGGGCCACCTGACCGAGAGCCTGGAGGATTCGGAGGCGATCCGCCGAGGACGCCTCCGACGCTCGCTCGAACAGGGCCTGCGCCTTCGTGAAGTGCGTCCTCGCCGACTCGTACAACCCGAGGCCCAGGTAGCTGTTGCCGATCGAGGTCCGGACCGAGGCTTCGACGAGGGGCTCGCCCGCCAGCGCACCGGCGTCGACTTCCTCGCTCGCGGCGTTCAGCACCTCCTCGACCGTCGTCGCCGCACTTCCGCCCATGACCGGATCGGCCGCGCTGAGCATCCGATCGAGGAAGTCGTTGACCGCCTCGGCTCGGCGCAGCGCGGTGGTGGCGGCACGTGCACTCCGGTCCGCCCGCACGAACCCCACGGTGGACGCCACCGCGCCGCCCACGAGCGACAGCGTCAGCGCAACGCCGGCGGCGAGGGCTCCACGGTGGCGCCGCGCGAGCTTGCCGAGGCGGTAGGGGACGCTGGGAGGTCGTGCGAGAACGGGCTCGCCGTCCAGGTAGCGCTTCAGGTCGGCTGCGAGCTCGCTCGCCGCGGCGTAGCGACGCGTCTGGTCCTTCTCCATCGCCTTCATGACGATCCAGTCCAGGTCGCCCCGAAGCTCCCGTCGAAGCGTACGGACGTCGGTACGGCGCTTGTGCGCGACGGTCTTCTGGGTGTCCGCGAGGTCGCCGAGCCGCACGCTCGGAGTCGGTACCTCCCGTTCCCGCAGGAGGTACTGGACCACGAGATCGGGCTTCTGGAAGGTCGATCGGTCGAACGGGAGGGACCCCGTGAGGAGCTCGTACAGGATCACCCCGAGCGAGTAGACGTCCGTTCGCGTGTCCACGTCGAGCCAG
>Ga0209536_100002153_pt1 | contig 32021 bp, 25 predicted proteins | sample DeeMarSeWOR28_12_FD_187461 | JGI IMG/M metagenome (GOLD analysis project Ga0209536, IMG submission 187461) | Marine sediment microbial communities from White Oak River estuary, North Carolina - WOR-2-8_12 (SPAdes) (version 2) | ecosystem: Environmental > Aquatic > Marine > Intertidal zone >... | reverse complement strand
TATCGGTTGTAGTTTCTGAACTGTGGGAGCGGTTTTTAACCGCGATTACCCGGGTATTCGTGGCTGGAAAGCCACTCCCACTAACTATTAATCGCAACTTAAATAACTTCAATTCTTAATCTAGTTTCACACGGGCTTGGTTACAATCGGAATAAAAGAAAATATTGGCAGACTTCTACATCACCTTCCTTAGTCGAATTTCTTAATCGGCGTACCTAAAATCCAGAGCGGGTCTTTAACGTATCCCTGCCAACCTATATTACCGCTAAAAGCGTAGTCTCCGAAGATTTTTTCACTATTTACATTAAAGCTGAACTAGATTATGATTCAGGGTCAATTTTTCGACTAGATTTGATCGGCTGATGATCAATAGTCTTTTACGGATCTCTTTTTCAAATAGAATGTTCGCAGATGGGCAAAAACCTGACATACGAAGATCTCGAAACGATCATCCAAACCTTAAAATCCGAATTGGCCGACTACAAACTGAAAGAGGCGCATGCCAAGGCGATTTTCGACGAATTTAAGGAAGTGGCGGAAAGACTGCGCAGCGGTATTTATCGCTTTGATGTTCGAACGCACAGGTTTTTGTTCTTTAATAAAGCGGCCGTCGAGTTGCTTGGATCAGAAAAGGGAGATGCCAACGAAATTACGTCAAAAAGTATTTTGTTCAAGATTCATCCGGCCGACCGGGGTAAGGTTCGCAGATCCGCACGCCAATCGATGGTGGCTGGAATCGCCGGTGGGGAAGTCGAATATCGATTCAGAAAAAGCGATGGAACCTATCGCTGGAACTATGATCGCTGGGTCGTTTTACGGGATGCCAGCGGTCAGCCGCGGTATATCGAAGGCATTGTGATGGATACGACCGAACGCAAAAAGGCCGAACGAGCCCTACAAAAATCCGAACAGAAGCTTCGTTTGCTGTCCTCTCACCTAATGAAAGCCCAAGAGAAAGAGCGGCGGCGGATCGCCTTGGAACTCCACGATGAACTGGGACAGGCACTCACGGTGTTGAAGCTCCAGCTTAGAACCATTAAGAAAAAGCTGCCGACGGAACAGTGGCGGGTGAAATCCGACTGTGAGAATGCGTCTAATTATGTTGATCAAATCATCGAAAACGTGCGCCGTCTTTCTCAGGATTTGTGTCCGTCCTTTTTGGAGGATATTGGTCTGGATGACTCCATCAAAATGATCGCCGACGATTTCGCCAAACATACCCGAACCAGAGTCTCGATTAACGCTCAGAAAATTGACGGACTGTTTCCGTTAGAGTCGAAGATTTTGCTCTACCGGGTCTTTCAAGAGATATTTACCAATATCCAAAAACACGCTCAGGCCGATAGCGTATCGCTCTGTATTAAAAAAAACGATACAAAGGTTGATTTTCAGGTGCTCGATCACGGAACAGGATTCGACAGGGGACCCAAAGAAATCTCCAACAATATCCGACCGGGCCTGGGATTAAAAGCGATGGAAGAGCGGGTCCGTATGCTCAATGGCGCATTTGAAGTGTTCAGCATTGTCGGTATCGGTACCCGGATTTCGTTTAGTATTCCTTTTGAGGAGGATAAGTTTATCCGTGAGCTCTTACCGTATAGTATTGGCTGATGATCATGTCCTTCTGCGAGACGGCATTAAACGCATCATAGAAGAGTCACAGGATTTGCGCGTGGTGGCCGAGGCTTCCGATGGATTGGAATTGCTCCGACTGCTGAAACGGCACGAGATCGACATGATTCTGCTCGATATCGGCATGCCGAACCTTCGGGGGATCGAGGCAACTCGTGAAATAAAAAGCAGCTACCCAGCTATTAAAATATTAATTCTAACCATGCACAAAAAAAAGGATTACATTCGCCACGCCCTGTCAGCGGGTGCAGATGGATATTTGCTTAAAGAAGCGACCGGGGATGAACTTTTTGACGCTATCACAACCATTCGCCAGGGTGGGACTTACGTGTCGAATACCCTTTCCAAGGAACTGACAGAGGATATGGTCCAAGTGTATCGTAGCGGTGCCAAAATGAAACCCGACGTTTTAACCCTGCGCGAAAAGGAAGTTTTGAAGCTCATCGCCGAGGGCAAATCAAGCAAGGAAATTGCAAGTCTCTTGTTTATCAGCGTTTACACCGTAAACAATCACCGCGCCAACATCATAAAAAAACTTGGACTGAGAAGAACCGCTGATTTGGTTATGTATGCCGTACGGGAAGGTTATACCGAAAACGGCGCTACTTAGAAATTGCCCCCAAACGCATCTATATGGACCCCCGTATGATGACTTTTAACTATATCAAAATAGCCACTGATAACGATTGTATTTGAAACGTAGCTTTCGTAAAGTGTAACCTGCCAAAAAGTCGATGGTTTCCCCGAACGAATTGCCGACATGACGGCGGCATGGACCTCATATTATACTTGGCGTTGTACTCAATTGCGTATTCGCACCTTGACTCGTTGATTTTAAAACTACCGCATAAGATCAAATGTACATAACACCGTGTAGGTTGCGCCATCATTTTTGTCGTTCGGTGCAGCGCCGGTTGATAGTAAAATCTTTAAAGTAAATCCGGTACGTTGCTTAACGTACTGCTGTTAATTAACTCCCTTTGATGACAACCACTAAATTAGGAGGTGAGTTATGTTTACGATCGGAGATATACTCAAGTCAGGCGTGCGTAACTATCCCAACAAAGACGCGATGGTATTTGAAGATGTGCGTTTAACCTATCGGGAATTCGACGATCGAGTAAATCGACTGGCGAATGCCATCGTTTCATTGGGGCACCTTCCGGGGACGACCCTAGCGATCCTGGCGCAAAATACATACAAATATCTGGAAGTCTATCTGGCTGCCGCCAAATTGGGTCTGCCGATTGTTCCGCTTAATTTCATGTTTTCCGATGACGAGTTGATCCAGACTCTGCGGGAAAGTGAAGCGACCATCTGCGTCGTTGGCGATGGTTACGAGCAAGTGGTTGAACGAATCAGAACCGCCGTGCCCAATGTAAGCGATTGGATAGCGATGGCCGACGGCCGCGAGAATTTTGTCGATTATGAGGACCTGTTGTGCGACGCTCCGCCCCATGCACCGCAGGTGGACGTCGATCAAAACGCTCTGGCGGTTTTGGCATATAAACGCGGGACAAATGGCCGTCCGAAAGGGGTCATGCTTTCGCATCGCAATATCCTAAACTCGGCGCAGGCCATATTGGGGTTGTTAGATTTGCGGCCCACGGATGCGGGCTGTTATGTCTTACCTTTATATCAAACTGAAATCGTCAATACCTTTTGTATGCTGATGGCGGGCGGGAAAGTGGTGGTTAACCGCAAAGTAGACGCAGCTGAAATTTTGAGGCTTATACAGGATGAGAGATGCACGCACATCAATATGGTTCCGACTCTGTATGACTGGCTTCTGCAACATCCCCATTTTGAACGTTACAATCTTGCTTCCCTGAAGCTATTGACGTATTGCGGAAGCGCTTTTCCACCCGACAAACTCACCCAATGCGTCAAGACATTCTGGAAACGCTTTGCCCAATCTTACGGCAGTATCGAGACTGCCGGGTGCAGTATTACTGCGCTTGGTTCGGAGGACCACATTCTTGATGGGCCGGGATCGAATCTACTTGCCAGCGCCGGGAAACCGTTAAACGGAGCTGTGGTTAAAATCGTGGATCGCGACACCAAACCGTTAAATGCGGGGGAAATCGGCGAAGTTGTCGTTAAAAGCCAAAATGTCATGATGGGCTACTGGAAACAACCCGAGCTGACCCAGCAAGTCCTTAAAGACGGTTGGCTGCATACGGGCGATGTGGGGTATTTGGATTCAAACGGATATTTATACGTTCTGGGTCGCAAAGACAATCCAATTGTGCGTACCGGCAGCGAATCTGTTTCCCTCGCAGTGGACGCTTTGGCTGAAGGGCTTTCTGATCCGGATGCCTCAGACGTCCATCATAATGTGAATTAGCGATTTATGAGACACTGAGCCTTCCCAACAGGAAGCGTGGTCCATGTCGATCGAAGCATTTACCACCTCGAGCAACGGGTTTGAAATTTGCGGTGTGACCCATTTGCCGCAACGGTATCCTGCCCCGTGTATCATCTGTTCCCATGGACTGTTCAGTAGCAAAGACAGTTCCAAATTTGTGGCCATGGCCGAACATCTGGCGACCACCGGCTTCGTATCCATTCGGTACGATCACCGCGGGTGCGGCGCGAGCCAGGGCCGGATTGAAGAGACTACTGTCACTGGCCGCATCCAGGACCTGGAAGCGGTCTATCGCCATGCGTGCCGCCAAGCTTATATCAATGGTATCTTTGGTTTAATGGGCAGCAGTATGGGGGGGTATATCACCCTTTTCATGGCTGCGAACCATTCTGTGTTCCAGGCTTTAGCGGTTTGGGCGACGCCGTTTAAAATCGGACGGCAGTCGGGGGACCGCGAGACACCCGATATGCCGGTATTAAAAGATGCTTTTTATTCTGATTTGACCCGATACCGTCTTGGGGACGTTCTTAGCAATGTGAATTGTTGCCTGATAGTGCACGGTCAAGAAGACGAATTGGTCCCCGTCGAACATGCTCACAATATCTACCAACGATTGAGGGAACCCAAATCGCTTGATATCGTTCCTGGGGCCGATCACCGGTTTTCAAACGAACACCATCGTCGGCAGGCAATTGAGCACACGACATCATTTTTTAGTAAATATTTGCAATGCTAAGATGCTCTTCCATACGCCTTCTTGGCGCGTGAAGACCTGGGAGTTAGTTCGAAGGGTGGGAATTATCGTTAATTCGTTCTAGTGTGAAGAAGGAGTGTTTTTATTATTCACCTGATCGAGAAGCTCAGCGGCGCCTTTTGGCATTTCAACCTTGGCGATCGCTTCCATATACGGGCTATCTTCGGCATAACGGACACAGCTGTGACGCATCTCGGGTTGGAACCAAAGAAAGAACTTGTATAATTGGTCTTCGGTGAGACCCGGGAACATGGCGTTTAGATGCTCCCTGCCTAATTCGGCTTGAGCCAGCTTCAAGGTGTAGCAGGCATCGTGAAATAAATTTATCAGATGCGTGCATCCTTCATGAGCCATTTGTTTCAATTCGGGCACAAGTCCCGGTGCGATGCGGCGGCCGATAAAGGTATCAAATAATGCGCGTGCGCCGCGGCAGAGCGTGTCGGGCACTTTACGCATCTCGCAATCGATCGTTTTTATTCGCAGCGAGGGTTGATTGACAACCAGGTTGAGGCGCATGTCGTGGGTCCCGTCTTCCATGTGGGCGATCACGCGGAACTGTCTGCCGGACGGCAACAGGAAAACATCAACATTTTTCTTTCGACTGCACAATAACCTCTCTTGGCCGCTATATTCTTCGTTTGCGCTCATCGTGTCTGCTCCTTTTCTTCATCGCTCCCGTTCGAGGCCGTTAGAAGACCGTTATCATCTCAGGGTATAAAATGGGAGCATCGACTACAATCAATAGGATTCACTATTTTGGAGTAGTGATAATTAACTAAGGCTATGGATTCATCATTATAATGACGTGTTCTGGTACGTCATGCCTAGACCTGACCTGTAACTCAACTTCCGCACTCCGTAATTATGCTGATAACATAATCTTCCCAAGTCACGTCTGATCTTATGTTTAACCATCCATTATTCAGAATGAGGGGTGCGCAACTTGTGTTGTAACCTATTTGCATTTACGGGGAATATCAGCTAAGGATAGTGGAATCCAACGCCAACCAAAAGGATAATGCTATGAGAAGACATCTGGTTTCTATTGTTACGTATGAAAGACCCCTGGACTCGGTCAGAAAAGTGGTGGATTTATGTCATGGCCTGAACCATTTGCCGGCCAAGGCAAAGGTCTTTATTAAGCCAAATATCGTTTTTTGGAACCGAAAAGTCACTTTCCCCAAGTGGGGAACCATCACAACATCACGAGTCGTTGAAGACATGGTGGTCTTATTGAAGGAACGGGGCGTCAGTGAGATTATCATCGGAGAGGGCATGGTGCTGACTAAACCCAAGGATACGCTCACTCCGGCGCATGCGTTTGACAGCCTTGGATATACGACATTGGAGAAGCGTTATGGCGTAAAATGTTTCGACATTCACCAGCGCCCTTTTGAAAAAGTGGATCTGGGTGCCGGCGTGGTCCTCAATTTTAACACCGATATGCTACAAAGTGATTTTGTGGTTAATTTACCGGTCCTGAAGACCCATTTTCAGACCGTGGTCAGTTTAGGGATCAAAAACCTCAAAGGCATGATCGATATTCATTCACGCAAAAAATGCCACAATGCGGACCCGGAATTGGATCTGCACCATTATGTGGCCAGGCTTGCTAACAAAATACCGCTTTCGTTGACTCTGGTGGACGGCATCTATTCCAATGAATTGGGACCCCATTACGGCGGCAATATCAGACGCAGCAATCTGCTGCTGGCATCGGCCGATGTTCTGGCGGTCGATATGGTGGGGGCTGCGATCCTGGGCTACACTCCGTCCCAGGTGCCGCACTTGGCCATTGCCGCAAAAGATCATAGCCGTCCGCTTGACTTGTCAGATGTGGATGTGGTCGGCCAAAAAATTGAGGATGTGGCTTCTCATCACGACTACGCCAATCCGTATGACGACGAAAAAAACCTGCCCTTCAAATTTGCGGAAAAGGGGGTCAAAGGTCTTTCCCTTGGCAATATTGACCTCAGCGTGTGCACCTACTGTGCCGAAGTCCTGCCGCTGGTAATTCCCTATCTTTACATGGCCTGGAAAGGCGAACCCTGGGATGATGTCGAGGTGCTATTCGGCAAAGTTCAGCAGCCCAAGCCCGGTAGCAAAAAGACCATCCTGCTAGGCAAATGCATGTATGCGGCTCACAAAGACAATCCCGATATCCGGGAGAAGATTCCGGTCAAGGGATGCCCGCCGACCCTGGAGAGCATCCGGACGGCCTTTGACAAGGCCGGCATCGATCTGGGGCCGTTGTTCGGCAATACCGAAGCCCTGCTTTCGGGTTTACTAAACCGCTATAAAAGCAGACCGGAGTTTGAAGAATCGTTTTACCGCATCGAGGGCGAGGAAGCCGCAAATCTCCAACGGGAGACGCAGGACGCGCCTCTCGGCCAAAGAGAATACCATCCCAGCGCGGGGGCGCTTTTTGCCGAGTCGCTCAAAGAACACGGAACCGAGATGGCGTTCGGCGTTCATGGCGGGGAGCTGATGAGCATCATCGATGCCATGAGCCGCAAAGGGATCAAGCTGATTACGGTGCGACACGAACAAACCGCAGTATATGCCGCGGAGGCATATTCCAAGGTCACGGGCAAAACCGGTGTGTTTTTCGCCAACAGCGGGGCGGGTGCCGCCAACCTCGCCAGTGCCCTGCAGCAATGCTACATCAGTTGCTCGCCGGCGCTTGGCATTTGCGGTGGTACGATGGCGGGCCACGAGCGGTCTTACGCAGCCCTGCCGTTTTATGCCGAGCATATGTTTGCGCGCATCACCAAATGGACCCAACGCATTGCCGGTGATTTTTCGGTCAAGCACTTTATTTCCAAGGCCTTTAAGGATTCCCAGGCCTATCCCAAAGGACCGTGTGTGGTGGAATTTCCCATGTCTTCCATGTCCGGTACGACCACGGCGCCCACCCTTTACACCATGTCAGCCCGGATGCTGGAACGACCGAACTGGCGCGGCGACCAAACCGGCCGGCCCCTGCCGCAGCCCGGCGGCGACCCGGAATTGATTGAAGAGGCTGTCGTCAAAATCTGCCAAGCCAAGAAGCCCCTGATTCTCGCTGGTGACGGCGTGCACTGGTCAGGCGCCGGTAAAGAACTGACAGAATTTTCCGAATTGGCCCAGGTGCTCGTTACCGGACGACGTTTGGGTCGCGGCGCCATGCCTGAAACCCATCCGCATCATATCGGCTGGCGGTTGAATCGCAAGGAGATACGTGAGTGTGACCTGCTGGTGTTGATCGGCATGAAGGTCGGCGTTTTTGATTCGGCATTTGGGCGGGGGTGGCCCAAGTGCATCCAGATAAACGAATCGCCGGAGCACATCTGGGAGTTCCTCAAGACCGACTCCATCATATTGGGCGGCCCCAAAGTGGTGCTGAAACAGATGATGCAGTGCATGCGGGCTAATCACCTAAAACCGCCGGAGTCCAGAAAGGCATGGATCCGCAGAGTGCAGCAGGGGCAGAAAGAGTATGATGCCCAATTGGCGACTAAGGCCCTGAAGTATAAAGACCATAATCCCATCCACCATGGCTGGCTCTGCAAGGCGGTTTGGGATACATGTGAGGAGCTCTATGGCGGGTTGAATCGCCTAATCATTGACGGCTTCACGATTTCCGGGTTCATCCCGCCATTTCCTAAAGCACGCTATTCGGGGCAGATTCTGGATGCCTCCGAGCATGCCGGGGTAGGGCATGGCATTGGAATGGCCATCGGCGCTGCTCTGGCCGATCCGGATGCCCTCAAATATCCCATCATCGCCCTGATGGGTGATGGAGGGATCGGTGTGGCGGGATTTGACATCGAGACAGCTCTGCGATACGAGCTTCCCATCGTCTATCTCATCACCAACAACGACGGCTGGCTCACCGGTTTGAAATATAATTATTACGGCAAGGGTTGGGATGCGTTGGGCCCCCAAGATCGTCGCTACGGCCATGAGTTTCTGCCCGGAATCAAGTATGACAGGCTTTCCGAGGTTTTCGGCGTTCATGGTGAATTCGTCGAAGCGCCGGGGGATTTCCGACCGGCTTTGGAGCGCGCCTTGAAATCCGCCGCGAAAGGTAAAACCGCCGTCCTCAATGTCAGAGTCGATCCGACGCTGGTGAGTCCGGCCTTGCATCAGATAGTCAGCCAGGCCCAATTTGGCCATGTGCCTTGGAATGAGTTACCCCGGCGCGGCAAAGCCATGCGGCGATTTTATCACTTCATGTTTCCCTGGGATGAGGCTGGCGTCCCGCCGGTGCAGGCCCCGGACCCCTGGGAACCGGTCGGGGAAGACGAGATGGAGCCTTGATCTCAATCGATTTGATAGGTATGATAGGTGCGAATTGTGAAGGTCATTCCAATCATTGCGAAGTGACGGGGTATTGTTATGGAACTGCAGAAATATTGTCCCCAAAAAGTCGTCAGCGCCCAAGAAGCGCTGGCCAAGATTCAAAAAGGGCATCGTGTTTTTCTGGGTACCGGATGCGGCGAACCTCAGCACCTGATCAGATCCCTGATTGAAGAGACGGATGTTCAGGACGTGGTCCTCTATCAGATGTTCTCCGGTACGTTATCCCGTTATTTGGATGACGACGATTTTTTTAGACGGTTTGCGCTGAAGCTTTTTTTCATCAGTGTTGCCATGCGTGCGGCGGCCTTCGAAGGCAAGATCGAATATATTCCCGTATATTTGTCACAGTTGCCGGAACTGTTTACCAGCTACGCCATCGGTCTCGATGTCGCTCTCATTCAGGTATGCCCGCCGGATGAGTTTGGTTACTGCAGCCTGGGGATTTCGGTTGATGTGACCAAGGCGGCCTTGGAAAGTGCCGGGCTTGTTATTGCCCAGGTAAACCCGGTTATGCCCCGTACGTTCGGCGACAGTTTTGTGCATTTAGATGAAATCGATTATTTGGTCTGGCACGAAGCACCGCTGTTGAATTATCTGCCCAAGATCAGGGATCCGGACGTGGCGCGCCGGATCGGCCATTATGTTTCCCAACTTGTGGATGACGGCGCTACGCTTCAAATCGGATTCGGATCGCTGCCCTATGCGATTTTAAGGTACTTGGAAAACAAGCAGGATTTGGGTCTGCACACCCAGTTGATAACGGATGGTTTTCTGCCGTTATTTGAAAAGAAAGTCATCACCAATAAAAAAAAATCACACATACGAGGGCGGGCGGTCGCCTCCATGTGTATGGGGACGGAAAAAATATACCGCTATGTTCACAATAATCCCCGATTCTATTTCCGTACCTCGGACTACGTCAGCAACCCCACCGTAATCTCCCGCAATGACAACCTGATATCCATCAGTTCGGCATTGGAGGTTGATTTGACCGGACAGGTGTGTTCGGATTCACTTGGGTTTATGTTTTACAGTGGTATTGGCGACCAGGTGGATTTCCTGCGCGGAAGTGCCATGTCCAGAGGCGGTTATTCCATTATTGCCTTGCCGTCCACCGCTGATGGCGGTCAGGTATCCCGCATCGTTCCCCACCTGAGTCTGGGAGCCGGGGTGGCCACGACACGCGGCGATGTAAATTACGTGGTCACTGAATACGGGATTGCAGAACTGCACGGCAAGGGAGTGTACCAGCGGGTCATGGAGTTGGCCCAGATTGCTCATCCCGACTTTCGTAATGAATTGATCGAAACAGCCAAACGGCGTCAATACATTTTTCAGGACCAGCTGCCCCCCTCCTTTGACGATCTGCTTTTTTTAGAAGATTACAAGAGCACGTTGACGTTAAAGAACGGCAAGAACATCTCATTCCGTCCGCTCCTGCCGTCGGATGAGTTCGCCTATCGCAATTTTTTCTATTCCCTCCAAAAGGAAACCATATTTCGCCGCTTCTTTTTTTACCAAGAACTTTTTACCCACGAAGTCGCCCAGCTGGAATGGTCCAGTATCGATTACCACAAAAACATGGCCCTTATCGGCTTGGCTCGCAAGGGCGGTCATGAGGAAATTATCGCCGTGGGCTCTTATGCCGAAAGCGATGGTTCCAGCGCCGAGGTGGCGTTCGTGGTCCGTGAGGATTACCAGGGTTTGGGGATCGCCTCCTATCTTCTCCAGGAGCTGGAAAAAATAGCCACCGAAAACGGTATCAAAGGTTTTGCGGCCTCAGTACTAAAAGAAAATTCGAAAATGATACACGTGTTTAAGAAAAAATATCCGAATGCCAAAGTAAGTCTAAGCGTCGAGGACGACTATCGGATTCAGATGGATTTTTATGATGCCATCGAGCATCCCGGCGACTGGTTTGGATAAATTATATGAATACTATTTAGCATATAGAATATCATTATTTTGTTGACATAAAATTAATAATATTAGTATAGTTAAATCCGCGTGGACCGGCCCTGGTTTCATAGACACTAAATGCCGTACCGCACAACCCCAATCGACTCGCAACCATCAAGCGGTGTCGTGAGGGGTGCAGCAGGATTTATTTAAATACATCGAATCTTAAAAAGGAGGAGATATGCTGGATAAAAAGCCTAACGAAACAGAGGGGGCACCTGAGTGCCTTTTTAGTCAGGAGCATGTCAAAATTATCAAAGAAAACTATGACGATTGGTTCAATAACAGTCTTCGCGATGCGGATCGTGATACGGAAGGCAAGTATTTTACGCACTCCGGAATTCCGATCAAACTAATTTACACACCGGCCGATGTGGAGCACATCAATTACATGGAAGACATCGGGTTTTCCGGACATCCGCCTTATGTGCGCGGTGTATATCCCAATATGTATCGCGGACGTCTGTTCACGGTACGCCAGTTGGCTGGCCTGGGGGCACCCGAGGACTGTAACGAAAGGGTCTGTTATCTTCTCGATCACGGGGCTACCGGTGTAAGCATCCTTTTTGATCTGCCGACGATTCGTGGCTACAACTCCGATGACCCCGAAGCCGAAGGCAATGTCGGCGCTTGCGGCGCGGCCGTGGACTCCATCTGGGACATCGACGCGTATTTCAGAGATATTGATTTAGGTACCGTGAGCACGTCGATCGTTACCCATCTGCCCAGCACCAGCCTGGTTATTCCGGCCATGTATTTCACTGTTGCCCAACATCGTGGAACACCGTGGACCAATGTGGCGGGAACCTGTCAGAATGATTTCATCATGGAAACGTGCGTCGGAAGCGCTCCTGAAATTTTACCACCCCAAGTCTCGTTCCGGATGCAGTGCGATGTGGCTGAATGGATATGCAAAAATATTCCCCGCTGGAACCCCATTAGCTATAACGGTTACAATCTGCGTGAAGCCGGAACAAGCGCGGTGGCCGAGGTCGGCATCGCCGTTGCAAATGCTATTGCCACGGCCGAAGAATTGATCAGACGGGGTATGAATATAGACGAGTTTGCCCCGCGTATGTCATTTTTCTGGGATCTTCACAATGACTTTTTCGAGGAGATCGCCAAATGCCGCGCCAGCCGGAAAGTCTGGTACAAGATTACCAAAGAGCGCTTCGGCGCCCAAAATCCAAAGTCGATGCTCATGCGCTATCACGTGCAGACCGCCGGGGTTACCCTGCCGGCCACCGAACCTCTCAACAACATCGCCCGATCGGCCCTCCAAGGGCTGGCCGCGGTAATGGGAGGATGCCAGTCCTTGCACTTAGATTCCTATGATGAGGCCTATTCGGCGCCCACCGAAGAAGCGGCGCTGGTTTCACTGCGCACCCAACAAATTATCCAGGCCGAGACTGGGGTTTGCAACACGGTGGATCCGCTGGCGGGCTCCTACTATGTTGAAAAACTCACCGACGAAATGGTCAACCGCATTTTTGACTACGTCCAAAAAATAGAAGACATGGGCGGTCTGGTCAAAGCCGTTGAAGATGGTTGGCTCCATCGCGAAATCAGCAGTTACAACCTCGAATACCAAAAGAAAATCGAAAGCGGTGAGATGAAAATCGTGGGTGTCAATTTCCAGAAGTCATTGGAGAGCGATGTGGCACCCATCGAAGTTTTTGAATATCCGGAAACCTATACGCGACAGAAAGAAAAATTGGACAAGTTGCGCAAGGAGCGCAACGATCAAAAAGTTAAAGAATGCATGGATACCCTCAGAGATATGTGCCACAGTGAGGAAAACCTGTATCCATACTGTATGGAAGCTGTTAAGAACCTGGTGACACTCGGCGAGATCGAAGAGCTTTTTAGGGAAGAATTCGGACTGTGGTCCTTCCCCTTGGTATAGTTTCAGGTTTAAGTTGATAATTGAAAGCGAGACTCTTTTGAAATTAACTTTCAATACGGAGAGTCATGCAGGAGGTGTTTACTAAAATGGAAAGAAAAATAAGAGTGGTAATGGCCAAACTGGGTCTAGATATTCATTGGCGCGGAGTTTATCTGGTATCGCAATTTCTGAAAGATGCCGGAATGGAGGTCATTTATCTAGGGAATAAATTTCCAGAGCAAATTGTTGAAGCGGCCATAGAGGAAGACGCGGATGTCGTCGGGTTGAGCACTCTGGGAGGTAATCATCTGACACTAGGACCGAAGGTCGTAAGACTTCTCAGAGAAAGAGGTCTGGATAATGTTAAAGTATTCATGGGTGGCGTAATGGCTCCTAAGGACGCCGTTGCCTTGGAGAAAGAGCACGGTGTGCAAAAGGTTTACCTGCCCGACACACCGATGCAGACCATTATTGACGGTATCACCGCCAGTGTGGATCTGAGTGCCTCTGCCTAAGATCGATCAATGACAGGTGTTCTTCCCAGGACAGCGTTTTCGTTCTCTGCAATCTTGGTCGGCCTTTTATGACGAACGCGGTTGCAGACATATCGACAGTCCCATAATGTTGGCAAACCCCCTTTTTAACAGAACAGCGCTGTCCTGAGCTCAAATCTAGTCATTTGAAATAGAGATTATCCGTCTGAAAGAGGCTGCAATGGAACGGATTGATGAAATAATCACTGCGGCGCTGGAAGGTGACAAGCTTTCTACGGCACGCCTCATATCTTTAGTGGAACGGGGTGATAAGCACGCGCCTTACATTTTGGAAAAGATCTATCCCCACGCAGGCAATGCCTATTACATTGGGATTACCGGTGCACCGGGAGCAGGCAAGAGCACGATGGTGGATAAACTGGTGAAGTGGTTTTGTAAAAACAAGTATTCGGTGGGTGTTATTGCCGTCGATCCCAGTAGCCCCTTTTCGGGTGGTGCGCTGTTGGGTGATCGTATTCGGGTGAATATCAAACACAAAGAATATGATTATTTTTTTCGCAGCATGAGCGCTGGAAAAATCATGGGGGGGTTGTCGCGAACAACACGGGAAACTGCTCGTATTCTGGATGCCAGCGGCAGGGAAATCATCATCATCGAAACCGTGGGGGTAGGGCAGTCTGAACTGGACATTGCCAAAGCCACCGACACGGTCGTGGTGATGTTGACACCGGAGTCGGGTGATACGGTTCAGATTATGAAGGCCGGGTTGATCGAGATTGCCGATGTTTTCGTCGTGAACAAATGCGATCGCCCCGGGGCAGAAACCATCAGCCATAGCCTCAACGGAATGTTGGATCGAATCGCGGACAAGTTGGAATGGCGGCCTCCGATATTTATGACGGCGGCCTCCTTAAACAAGGGGATCGACGCGCTCTATGACGGATTATGGAACCACTACAATTACCAAAAGGCCGAAAAAAAACTTGAGCTCCGGCGTCGGGATCAATTAAAGCAAGAATTGAAGCGTCGTGTCGAAATTGAGTTCGCCCGTTTGCTTTGGCGTGGAATTGACAATGATCGCCAGATTGAGAAAATTTTAAAGCATGTCTGGACCAATCGCATCGATCCGCAAAATGCCGCCCGCAAAATCGTGGAGGCATGGCTGCAAAAAGAGACTCAAATCGAAATCAGCGAAAAGAAGACCGACGATAAACTACCCCCCATGTTGCAGTGAGAGTCGGCCTAAACCAGATGAATTCATAAAAAAAGGAGGCGTATAGATGTTATCAATTGAAGGATCAGTAGCGGTTATTACCGGTGGAGGAAGCGGCATCGGTGAAGCCATCGCAAAATACTGGGTTGAAAAGGGCGGCAAGGTGGTTCTGGGTGACGTCATGCCCGATGCCTTGGAACGGGTAGCCGGTGAGATCCGCGCCATGGGTGGTGAGGTCGCAACCCTGGCCGGTGATGTGACCAAAGAGGAAGACACCAGCGCCCTGGCTCAATTGGCAATCGAGACATTCGGAGCTATCAACCTTGTAGTCCCGTGTGCCGGAATCATCAAAGATGGCCTCTTTTTGGCTCCGGACCGCGAAACAGGTAAAATCAAAGGCAAGATGGGACTGGACCAGTTTCAATCGGTTATTGATATCAACCTGACGGGCGTTTTTCTGACGGTGCGGGAATGTGCCGAGCAGATGATCAACCATGACTGCAAGGGACTTATTTGTCTGATTTCTTCCACCGGATCATTGGGCACTGCCGGACAGATCAACTATTCATCCACCAAAGCGGCCATGTCGGTCATACCCAAAGTTATCACGGCCGAATTTTTCAGAAAAAAGCTGGCCCATAAAATTCGCTGCGTGGCAGTTGCGCCGGGTTACGTGGGGACAGAGATGGTCAAAGGAATGAATCAAAAAGCATTGGAGCGCATTCTTGAAAACGTACCTATCAATCGCCTGGTCGAACCTGAAGAAGTCGCATCGTTGATCGCAGAATTATACCGCAACGAGGCTGTAGGCGGTGAAGTCTATTTTCTGCACGGTGGGCTGAGATTGGGATCCAAGGGTTAACAAAAACTGCTGCGACCGGATCCTTTGAACTCAATTTTGATAAATCGATTGGACCGAATGTTTTTAATCGCGACTGAGGTGGGCGGCGCCTGGATCAAACGGCTGCCTGTCTCACGGCGATGCTTCTACTTTGGGCCACCGCGTCCAGATCGAAGTCAAGGCGGTCTTCGTCAACATCGCCCTTATGTTTAGAGTCGAAACAGTCGATTCCCGCGTTAAGCTTCTGGTATTCGATGAATTACGCTCCAGTTGGTTGATCCGGGATAAGAAAACCATCATCATTGAAACAGGCTATGCGGCTGATTTTGATAAGCTGGTCGATGGTCTGAAGCACTTGGGCGTAACTCCCCGGGACATCGACTATGTGGCACTCACACACGTTCATCTCGATCATGCCGGCGGAGCAGGCCATTTAGCCCGGCACAACCCCAGCCTGACAGTATTTGTCCATGCCAAAGGGGCGCGGCATCTGGCAAATCCCTCCAAATTAATTGAAGGGGCCCGAAAGGCTCACGGGAAAACATCTAGTACCTTCGGTGAGATGCTGCCGATTCCGGTAAAACAGATCCGCACCATCGACACCGGCGATGTTATCGAGTTGGGCAATACCCATCTGGAGGTTTTTTATACCCCCGGGCATGCAAAGCATCATGTCATCTTTTTCGATCCGGCTTCAGCCTCGGTTTTCACCGGTGATGCCTTAGGTTCTAAGTATAAGAATCACCCCAATTTCGTACTTTCGCCCCCGGCGGACTATGACAAAAAGTCAGCTAAAATATCGATCGATTTGATCCAGGCCTTAAATCCCCAGAGAATTAATTTTACCCACTGTGGTCCGTTTGGCTTATCCGGTCACGATCACCTTTTCGAAAATCTTAAACGGAATCATGACCTTTGGACTCAAAGCATTTTTGAGATTATTTCTCAATATCAACCCGAGGATGATGAAGCCCTGTTTCGCGCTTTTTTGGAAAAACGTCCCGAATTAAAACAATTTCCCGATCAATTTTTTTCCTTCCGGCTCAGTGTTAAAGGGATCCGGTTGTATCTCCAACGCCTTAAAAACTAAAGTGGGGCTGTTGCTGCAATGTTTTTCCGTCAAATCGAAGTTGGTTATCATGCTGTTTTTGCCTATTTAATCGGTGATCTCAAAACCGGGGAAGCGGTAGTAGTGGATCCAGCCGATGATGTCAGCCAACTGATTGAACTGGCTCAGCGCAACGATTTGCATATCCAATCCATCGTCAACACCCACGGTCATGTGGATCATGTCATGGGCAATGCTGAAATGAAGGCTAAAACCGGGGCTCGCATCATCATTCATGCCGCCGAGGCTGATTATCTGGAGAAGATCGGCGATTTTTGGCTCAGGATGTTCAATGCCCGAAAATCACCGCCGGCTGACGAGGTTACAGAGGATGGGGCCAGCATCTGGGTCGGTTCGCATGAGTGGCAGGTGCTGCACACTCCGGGGCATACCCCAGGCGGAATCTGCCTCTATAATGCCTCCCAAGGCATGTGTCTGACTGGTGATACCTTATTTGTTGGGTCAGTGGGAAGGATTGATGGGCCCAAAGCTTCCGGGGCGCAGCTTTTAGATTCTATTCGTACAAAACTGCTGGTGCTGCCCGATGACACCACAATTTTTCCCGGCCATAATTATGGAATTACGCCTTCTTCGACCATAGGATTCGAACGGGTTGATAATCCGTTTATAAATGGGCGTTGGGATCTCAACGAATTCTAGTGTCATTTACTTTTTTGGGTATTCTTCGTGATCCCGTCGAGAAAAATATTAAATGCCTGGTCAAGGGTCGCTTTCAGGAAGTCTTTGTTAGGGTTAAGCTTTTGTTTGGAATCTTCCCAAAGCACCAGTCCTGCAAAGGTAGCCCACACTATGTCCGTTAGGGCGGTGCTGTTGCCCCGTTTGAAATTTCCTTGGCGTACCCCTGCACTGTGAGTATCCGAGATCATTTGCATTATTTTTTGGGCCAGACCGTTGAGTTGATCCAAAATCTTGGGATCCAGAGACGTCAGAGTGTCATAAAGTTGCACATGAAATATGATTCGAATAATGGTGGGGTGTTCCCGATAGGTGTGGTATAAAGCCTCCTTGAAGCCCTGAATTTTGGCTTTGGCCTCAAGGGAGTTGTCGGTAAAAATCCTTTGAATGCGGTCATGCAAATATTGGAGCGCGATTTCAATCAAAGAAGCATACAGATCGTCCTTGCTTTTGAAATATAAGTATAGTGTGGCGATACTCAGTTCAGCTTTCTCGGAGATATCCTCCATTTTTACCGAGTAAAAGCCTTTTTTAACAAATAGTTCCAATGCGGCTTCCTGAATCATTTTTTGCCGCATCAATCTCTCGCGCTTTCGTCTCTCAGCAATGCCCATTCATCTCTCCATTTTGGATAAGCGCTAGATGCTGTTTGCATACCCCAAAAAGCTAAACGCTTACTACTAATATGTTACAGTAACTACTTCAATAAAAAAGTCAATTTACTTCTATTTGTATACCGGACTGAATTCCTATGGGTAGCTGGATAAACAGAAGTAATTGATCTGAAAACTCATACCCTTGGATTCAGGCTGTAAGCGATCCTCGATACACCTGAATATCGTAGTTTGCAACGCCAATTCCCAAGACGTATTGCGGTTATTTTGTGCTTGACATAACAAGGGTTATAATATAAATACGATTAATAAACCAGAATATAATTAATATTATTTAGTATAATTTTTCACTATTGGACAACATCATATGATACCGAGCTAAGGCAAATCTGTTCAATGACTAAAATTAGTTAAACGTTGACAGAGGCGCCGGGACATGTCAGAAGGCGTCAATGTTGGCTTTTTTAAAAGCCTCACGGATTGATGACATCACTAATTGAAGCCGAAAACGCCACCGCTCCATTCAGCATTTGGGTGGTCTTCATCTGAAATCAAAGGAGATCAACATGATAATTAAAGATGTACAGGACGATCGAAAAATTTTTAAAGACATGGGCATGAACAAATGGCGTGAAACGAAATTGTCTGATTTAAAAGAGGGGATGCGAATCAGAATTTACTCGCCCAGTGGCCGTCCATTGGAATTGGGGGGAGACGAAACCTTTGTCACCCTATCGGATGCATTTCAAAAAGATGGGGTCTGGGCGGTCGACGTCAAAGCCGTCGGATAGAAAGCAAGAAGTTGTTTTTCCAAAAAACGCGGGAGAAATTACCGTCAGATTGGCAGCATCGGATCCGATGTGGAAGCAATAAGATCAGTCAGGTCACCATGGATCTGTGCGCAAAAAGAGACGATTCGAATGACCGATCCAGTGCTGCAATGTGATACAAACGGAGAGTCTCCCTTGCGTTATGAGAATCTGTGCCGCGTGCCTTAGGGATATATTTCAGAAATGCATTATCGGCATGGGAGATGACCGTTGTCCGAGCAGCAACACGTGGCCCCTATTAACTAAACTAGCAAAAGGAGGTCTAAAATGGCTCAAAACAAGAGCACAAATAACTCGGAAGTTAAAGGGCAGCTGCCCGACGAAGTTGTCATGCTGGAACTGTTGCTGCGGGACGGCCTGCAGCACGCCTCCCGAACCGTTCCGACCGAAGCCAAGATTTGGTACGCCGATCAACTCGTTAGAGCAGGATATAAATATATCGAGGTGACCAATTTCGGTCACCCGGCGCTGTTGTCGCAGAGCCGGGATGCGGAGGAGGTTTTGGAAAAAGTCCACAAATTGAAAATCGTGCAGGAGGAAAAACCGCATCTCAAATGCTACGGTATGACGCGCAAGGCCTTCGAACGTGCGGCCGATATGGCTCAAAAAGGGTACCCACCGAGCTCGTTGGCGTTTACCATTTCCACCGAAGATCTGCATGGCCGCCGCAATTCGGGCCGCACCCGCAAGGAGTACTTGGCAGAAATTCCGGATTTCATCAAGATTGCCGAGGCCAATGGCTACGAAATCGACATGGCCCTCGCCTGTGTTTACGGTTCACCCATTTCGGGCCCCGTACCCATTGAGAACACGTTCGAACTCATGGATTGGGGCTTGGACCACGGAATACGCAGGTTTACCCCGTGCGATACCACCGGCGAATCCAATCCCAAACGATCCTATGAATACATGGCGGCTATGGTAGATCGCTATGGTAAGTATGATGACAAGATCAAATTCCGGACGTGTCATTTTCACGAGTGTCGCGGGCAGTCTCTGGCAAACACGTTTGCGGCTGTTTTGGCAGGTGGAAACATTATCGAGACCTCCTTAGGTATGGGGGGCGGCCAACCGGCTTTCATGGTGGACGGCGTTCCCGGCAAAGGCAGCGGTCCCCTCTACACCAACTCCTGGGAAGTCGGCAATTGCCCCACCGAAGATTGCGTGGTGATGTTGGATGAAATGGGCATTGAGACCGGCATCGACATCGACCTGCTGCTTTGTTTGGGCCGTGTTTTTGAATGGACCATGGAGCGCTCTCTTCCGGTGTGGACAACCAAGGCCGGCCGACCGATCAAATATCCGGTCGAATGGTGTATCCCACCCAACAGTCTGGAACATATACCCCCTTACGGTCCGCCGCAAGTGTTTTGGGCCTCGCCTGAAAAATACATACCAGCTTCAAAAGAATTCATCGATCGAGAGTTTGGAGGGCGTACATATAAATGGGGTAAATGTGAAGACCAAGAAGAGGCTTACTGCCGACTCGAAATCTTGGACGAGGATTGACCTTCAAACTTGACGCAGAGATGGACCACACACAGACGTTTTGAGGCCGGCTCACCGGTGGAGTGATTCTTCAGGCAGCCTGATGAATGTCATCTGCCGATTTGAGCCGGCAATATGTAGGTCTTACAAAATTCCGTTAACCAGTTCGCTTTAGAGCTCAAGGAGGAACTATGAAAGAAGTTGTGATAGTCAGTGGCGCGAGGACAGCCGTTGGTGTTTTTGAGGGAACATTGAAAGATATACCCGCCGCCCAACTGGGGGCTATATGCATCCGGGAGAGCATGAAACGGGCGGGCTTAAAGCCTAAAGCCGGAAATAAGATGGCGACCAACGCCCCGGAGAAGCTAAAAGACGCCGGAGTTATCCCTTTGGAAGAAAAATACCGTCAGTGGGATGACGCCCATCAGGAAATCGAGATCGACGAGGTTATCATGGGCAACGTCGTACAAGCCGGTCAAGGACAAAATCCGGCCCGCCAGGCAGCCATTTACGCCGGAATGCCCAAAGAGGTCCCGGCATTTACGGTCAACAAGGTCTGTGCCTCTGGAATGAAAGCGATTGCTTTGGCGGCCCAAGCCATCCAGACCGGTGATGCCGAGGTGATTGTTGCCGGTGGCATGGAAAATATGAGCCAGATTCCCTACGCCCTACCCAAATTGCGGGAAGGAGCTCGGATGTTTAATGCCGAAGCCGTAGACCTGATGGTGCATGATGGATTGTGGGAACTCTACTATGGGTATCACATGGGGGTAACCGCCGAAAACATTGTCGAAAAATATGGCATCAGCCGCGAAGATCAGGACAAGCTTGGCTTTGAAAGCCACCAGCGCGCCCGAGCCGCCATTGCTGCTGGCAAAATCAAAGACGAAATCGTCCCGGTTGAAATACCTCAGCGCAGAGGTGACCCGTTGATTTTCGATACCGATGAACGGCCGATGGATACCACCATGGAGAAGATGAGCAAACTGAAACCGTTCTTTAAAAAAGACGGTACGGTTACGGCCGGTAACGCCTCCGGCATCAACGATGCCGGTGCAGCCGTGGTGGTGATGTCGGCCGATAAAGCCGCTGAACTGGGCCTGAAGCCCCTGGCCTATATCAAAAGCCATGCGGCCGGTGCGATCGATCCGGCGTATATGGGATGCGGGGTCATTCCAGCCACCCGCTTGGCTCTGGATAAGGCGGGCTGGTCCATCGACGAGGTGGATTGTATTGAGTTGAACGAGGCGTTTGCCTCGCAGGCCTTAGCCTGCATGCGTGAGCTGAACATGGATTGGAGTAAAACCAACGTGAATGGTGGTGGTATATCCATCGGCCACCCCATCGGCTGCACCGGCGCTCGCATTACCTATGCGTTGGCCATGGAGATGAAGCGCCAAAATTATTCGAAAGGCTTGGCTACCCTTTGTATCGGGGGCGGAATGGGTTTTGCGATCACCCTGGAACGAAAGTAGCCGCATTAATAGAGCGAAAATCCTGCCTGGTGTTCGATGAGCGACAGCGATTCAATCAAATGCAATGCATACAACCGAATACGTTGCTTGGCACCTCCTCTCAAGCTCATCTTATGCGGACACAAGGCGGGATTTGCCTTTTTCGAGGCAAGACTCGAAATGAACCATTTTATGGGTGAATACTCGGTAGGAGGACCTAATGAATCTAGCTGACGGCTTAAGAATTAACTCTTGGCGATTTCCCGATAAAGCGGCGGCAGTATTTGAAGGCCGACGTGCGAGCTACGCTGAGCTCAATGTCCGCGCCAATCAACTAGCCCATGCCATTATAAAAAGGAAATTTCCAAGGCAGTCGAAATTTTCGATTATTATGTACAACAATATCGAATTTCTTGAAATTTACCACGGGCTGACGCGGGCCGCGATGATTTCGGTACCGATTAATTTCCGGTTGGTCCCCTCCGAGATGGAATACGTCATTAACAATTCCGATTCGGTCGGCCTATTTGTGGGAAGCGACCTTTTTGATAAACTCCAAATCGAAAACCTTGCGGCGATCAAACGTGAAAATGTCTTTGTGATCGGACCCAAAGACCAGACCCCGGAAGGTTTTTTGAACTATGAGGACTTGCTGGCCGACAACCCCACCCACGAACCGGACAACGTCGAGCAGCGGGAGGATGATATTTTTTATTTCGGCTACACGTCGGGTACGACCGGTTTCCCCAAAGGCGCCATGAACACCATTCGGGGAACGTTGGATATTGTCAAGAACGTGTTTGTGCGCACCGCCGGCAAACCGTATATCAAATTGGACCAACGCGTGCTGCTGGCCATCATTCCGATCTGCCATTCCAACAGCGTTTGGTCGACCCTGATCACCCTGTGGTGTGGAGGAACCAATGTGATTTTTCCTTCCGGCAAATTTGATCCGGAAAAGGTATTGCAGCTCATCAATGATGAAAAAGTGACCACCAGCTCCATGGTTCCCACCATGATCACGCGTATTTTGGAGCTACCGGAAAACGTCAGAGCTAAATACGATATGAGCTCGCTGACGTCCCTCGGATGTTCATCCGCCCCCCTGCTGACCAAAACCAAAGAAGCAGCATTGGATTTCTTTAATAATGTTCGTTTCAGTGAAGGTTATGGTTCGACCGAAACCGGTGCCCTGACCACCTTGCGACACAAAGATCAAATGCGCAAGGTACGCAGTATCGGCCAGCCGAATCCGGACATTGAAATCAAGCTCTTGGATGACGACGGCAACGTGATTACTGAACCGCGCAAGCAAGGGGTTCTATGGGCCAAGGCCCGTTCGGCCTTTATCGGCTACTACAAAGATCCCCAGAAAACCGCTGAGTCCATCGACGGCGAGTGGTCGACGGCCGGGGATGTCGCCTTTTTTGATGAGGAGGGGTACTACTATCTGGCCGACCGCAAACACGATATGATCATCAGTGGAGGAGAAAATATTTATCCGGCTGAGATCGAGGAGGTAATCACCCAGATACCCGAGGTGTCAGAGGTGGCCGTGATCGGTGTGCCCAACGAAGAGTGGGGTGAAGAAGTAAAAGCCATTGTGGTCTTAAAAGAGGGCAAACGCATTACCGCTGAAGAGATATTGGATTATTGCAAGAAAAATTTGGCAGGGTACAAGCGACCCCGGTCAGTCGAATTGGCGAATGATTTCCCGCGCACTGCCACCGGGAAAATATTGAAACGCATTCTGCGCCAACCTTACTGGGAAGGCCAGGAACGCAATATCTGATTTTGTATTTAAATCTGCCCCAATGCACTGCGGACCATGCGGTGGACAATGGCGTGCATGGTCGCGTCCGGTACCTCGCGAAAAATTGATAGGGCCTTGTATTTGGCGGCAATCTCCGTAACCACCCGGTCCAGATCCTGCAAGGCTTCATAGCGGGTGACGATCCGTTGGCGCTGCCGCCGGGTGGCCTCCAGACTGCGCTGGATGATGGTTTCAGCGGCTGTTCCGGTTAAGACACCATTGTGTTCGTAGCCGACCAATCTGATCGCCAGCGGACGAAGCTTGGTCAGACTGGTGAGGTAGTCATCGAAATCGTGATTGGCCGTCACGATCAGTTTCTGCCCGTGATCATGCGGCATGGGCACGGCATCCGCAGGAAACAGAGCCATGTGTTCCGGGACATAGGTCGTCAGTGAACAGCGCGAGTGGCCTGGTGTTAAGAAAAACCGGAGAGTCAATTCGCGCCCCAGATCCATGCCGTCATTGTCGTGTACCTGATGGGTCACTACAATGGGATCGAAGTCTAGTGCAAGGCCGTCATGGTGGGGGGGAAGATTCAGCCGTTTCAATGCCGCGCGATTCAATTCGTTGATCACGCGCAGCGGTTTATCCTTTTGCAGTAGATGGGCACCGTAGGGCGAGGCAACGGTTTGTAGATGGGGATAACGTCGCAGCAGGTAGGCAACGGCCCCGCAGTGATCGTGATGAACGTGTGAAATGACCAGGTAACGAATGCGGCTTCGGTCGATGCCAAAGTAATTGAATTGAGCTTCTAACTGTGCAATTTCCCAGTTGACACCGCCGCCCAAAAGGGCATAGTCTCGGCCTTTGATCAGATAGAGGCAGCTTATAGCCGATCCAAGTACGAGGATGTGGGGTGTTGCGCAGTTGGGCGGTCGTAAGAACATGAGCCTGATAACCGGGCTTTCGACATGTAGCCCCGGTGGCAGTTTTCATTCCGGCACTAGAACCAGACGTTTTTTAAATGTCACAGTTTATTTCCTTATTGACAAAATTTTAATAATAATATTAAGACAATTTTAATAAATTAGTCAAATTATACTTATTTTTCTTTTCAGATTGAGATTAAGGAGGTTAAATGGAAGCCGTAGATATGCTTGCGAAGCTTGAGAAAAACAACCAACAAGCCTTAGAGGGAGGCGGGGCTGGGAAGATCAAAAAGCAGCATGACACCGGCAAACTGACCGCCCGTGAACGTATTGACCGTCTTCTGGATCGGGGGACGTTTGTGGAGTTGGATCGCTTTAAAACCCACCGTTGCACCGATTTTGAAATGGCCGACAACAAAATACCGGGTGACGGGGTCGTCACCGGTTACGGTAAGGTTCACGACCGACAGGTGTTTGTTTATGCGCAGGATTTTACGATTTTCGGCGGCTCGTTGTCATTGGCCCACGCCGAAAAGATCTGTAAAGTCATGCAGATGGCTATGAGGGTCGGTGCACCGGTGATCGGTTTAAACGATTCCGGGGGTGCTCGAATCCAGGAAGGGGTCATGAGTCTGGCCGGATATGGGGATATTTTTCAGCTAAATGTCCTGGCATCCGGAGTAATTCCGCAAATTACGGCGATCATGGGACCGTCGGCCGGAGGGGCGGTTTATTCGCCGGCGCTTACCGATTGGATTTTTATGGTCGAAAAGACAAGCTACATGTTCATTACCGGTCCGGAGGTAATTAAAGCCGTCACGCACGAAGATGTAACCAAGGAGGCTCTGGGCGGATCCATGGCCCACAATACCAAAAGCGGTGTGGCGCATTTCTCGGCTCCCAATGATCGCGCTTGCTTGCAGAAAATTCGTGAATTGCTTGGTTTCCTGCCCCAAAATAACATGGAGGAACCGCCGTATCTTGAAACCTCCGACGATCCGATGCGTCAGGATGAAAACCTGCGCAACGTCGTCCCGGCCGATCCGAATAAGCCCTACGACATTCGAGATATCATCATCTCCAATCTGGATGACAACTACTTTTTCGAAGTCCATGAGCATTGGGCCCCGAACATCGTTGTCGGTTTTGGACGATTGGACGGGCGACCGGTTGGAGTGATTGCCAATCAACCGAGCGTCATGGCCGGAGTCCTGGACATAAACGCGTCGATCAAAGGCGCCCGTTTTGTACGGTTTTGTGACTGTTTCAACATTCCGCTCATCATCTATGAAGACGTCCCCGGTTTTATGCCGGGTACCCATCAGGAACACGGGGGCATCATCAAGCACGGCGCCAAGTTAATCTATGCCTTTGCTGAAGCCACCGTGCCGCGGATTACCGTGATTACACGCAAAGCCTACGGGGGCGCTTACATTGTTATGAGTTCCAAACATCTGCGGGGGGATATCAACATCGCCTATCCCAATGCCGAGATTGCGGTGATGGGAGCTGAAGGGGCGGTGAATATCATCTGCCGCAACCAGATAAAAAATGCTGAGGACCCGGAGGCGGAACGGGTAAGATTGATCAAAGATTATCGTGAAAAATTTTCTCATCCTTTCAAAGCCGCCGAACTGGGTTACATCGACGAGGTAATCGACCCGGCCGCCACCCGTCCCAAAATCATTCAGGCCCTCAAAATGCTCGGTCCCAAGCGGGCTGAAAACCCACCTAAAAAACACGGCAACATTCCCTTGTAACGAGGAGAAAATACTATGACCTGGGAGCAAGTACTCGAATTGATCAAAAGCATCCTGATCACCCAGACCGGGGTCCCGAACCTGGCGATCAAAGAAGTGGTCATGATAGGTATTGCCTTCTTTTTTCTCTACCTGGCGGTGGCCAAAGAATACGAACCGCTGTTGCTGGTACCGATCGGTTTCGGGATTTTTTTGGTGAATTTCCCTCTAGCACCCCTGATGGGTTATTCCGAACACGGGTATCCCGAGCTGATCCGCGCCTTTTACAAGTATGGTGTTGAATGGGAGATCATCCCGCCGATGATCTTTCTGGGATTGGGGGCCATGACCGATTTCGGTCCGTTGATTGCCAACCCCAAAACGCTGATTGTCGGTGCCGGGGCCCAGCTGGGTGTGTTTGTAACCTATTTAGGAACCCTTTTTTTCGGTTTTACCCTTAAGGAAGCGGCCTCGGTGGCGATTATCGGCGGTGCCGACGGTCCCACCACGATTTATCTGACGGCCAAATTGGCGCCGCAGCTTTTGGGTGCCAATGCCCTGGCGGCCTATTCATATATGGCCATGGTTCCGTTGATACAGCCGCCTATCATGCGGCTGATGACCACCGTAGAACAGCGGCGCATCAAAATGCGTCAACTGCGACCGGTTTCGCCGCGGGAAAAACTTCTTTTTCCACTGGTCGCTACGTTTCTGATCGTACTGCTCATCCCCGCCGTAGCACCCTTGATGGGAATGTTCATGTTCGGTAATTTTATGCGCGAGTGCGGGGTGGTCAAACGCCTGTCCGACACCGCCCAAAATGCCATGATGAACATCATTACCATCCTGCTGGGGCTTTCGGTGGGCGCTACCATGAAGGCGGACGTGTTTTTGAGCTATAAACCCCTACTGGTATTCACGCTGGGGCTTTTTGATTTTGTTATTTGTACCTTCGGCGGGATTTTAACCGTTCATGTCATGAATCGCTTTCTTAAGACCAAGATGAATCCGCTGATCGGCTCGGCGGGGGTTTCGGCGGTGCCCATGGCCGCGCGCGTCTCACAGGTCGAAGGCTTGAGAGCCGATTCGGACAACTGGCTGATCATGCATGCCATGGGACCCAACTTGGCAGGTGTTATCGGATCCGCCGCCGCCGCCGGAATGTTCATTGCCATGTTCAATTAGGAGGGCAAGATGTACAACAGAATAGCCAGCCACACGTCACCGAAGCCGTTGATCCTATTTCTGACGATCTGCTTTGCGATGGTAATTATGTACAGCAGCGCTGCCGAGGCCACCCAGGATATTACCCCGGAGGAGACTCCCCAACCGACATTTACGCGTGATGGGGAGAACATCGTGGCATCGCTCATACCCAGGGCGAAAAGCACCAGCGTACTGATTGCCTTTTCAGTTTCCGAAGGTCGTTTAGCCGAAGTAAAAGGCATGGACTTCAAAGCGGCAGCCCGACCGGAAGTCGATGGTAAAGATTTTAAATCCGAACTTTTCGTTGTCAGCGTGGCGGATGTCCCCAAAGGGGCCGAAACACGTATAGATGTCTCGTCAGATTTTTTCAGCAAGTCAACGGAATTCTGGGGGTTTAATGCCAACCAGGTGCCCTCCTGGACAAATATGAATGCGGATAACCGCAGTCAAGCCGATCGAATCCGAACCCTCGGGATTGTTGTCCGAGACGGCGGCCCCCTGGACACCGACGGCGCGGCAGATGGTCGCATAACACTGATTGGTGGACCGAAAGACTCGTTTTGGGGGTATGCCCTGGGGACTCTGTTTATCCGTTTTTTCGGTATATTTCTGGTGCTCTCCGTATTGATGATCGGTATGATGCTGTCAGGGAGAATATTTAAGCGCGTAGAAGACCAAAAGAAACGAAATGCGCAGCCCTTGCCGGCCAAAAGCTCCCGACCGGATGATGATTTCCAGACGCAGAGGTTACAAGACGTTCAGAGCCCTGCAGACCGGTCATCCGTGCAGGAGACCGCCGCGGCCGTGGCAGCGGCTCTGCACTTGCATGTGTCTGCGCTGCAAACGGACGTACCCTTGAGGCTCCGGATATCAGAGAGAAATCCCTGGACCCAGCAGGGGCGTGATCGGTCAATGAGTGTTCGTTACATCACTAGTCGTCGTAAACAGGTTTGATGTGCGGGATTAAAGAAGATCCACAACCTTGATTGAATTGATAGTTGTCACTGATTACAAGATACATCAAAATTTAGCAAAGGATGACCAGATGCGATACAATTTGTCGATTGGAGATCAAAAATATGAGGTTGAAGTGGGGGAAATTGTTGGCGATGCTGTAACGGTGCAGGTCAACGGAGCCCCATACGAGGTTGTCATCGAAAATCACGAGGAGCTGGGATTGTCGGTGCCTTCGCCGCAGCCGGTCACGATACCCCCTCCGGCGGCAGTTGCCAGGCCAAAGCCCTCTCCGGCCTATAGCGCTCCGGCCCCCGCATTTACGTCGGCAAGCGGCGACGGGGTGGTGCTAGCACCTATTCCGGGACGGATTTTGGATGTTAAGGTCCAGGTGGGCGAAGCCGTCAAAGCCGGGCAAACATTAGCCACCATGGAAGCCATGAAAATGGAAAACAACATCGTCAGCAATATCGACGGCACGGTGCAGGAGATCCGGGTTCAAAAGAATTCTGAAGTTGCCACTGGGGATGTGATCATGGTGGTTGGCTAAGTTGCGCTCAAAAACGGGTCTCTTTTTGCAGAATGTGGACACCAGGCTACTGCAGAAACGAACACCAAGGAGGCGATTATGAGGAAAACCGACGTCAGGTCTGTATGCGAGACGGCGATTGCCGCCAAAATGCCCACCGTAGCCGAGCATCAATCCAAACAAATCCTCCAGTTATACGGAATTACCGTGCCCTCCGGTCGTCTGGCAACCAGCGTGGATGCGGCACTCCAAATCGCCGATGACCTCGGTTATCCGGTTGTCGCCAAAGCGGTGGCAGCTGGCCTGCTGCACAAAACCGAACAGCAGGCGGTCCATCTGAATTTGAACAATCCCCAAGCGCTTCGCAACAGTTGGGAGGAAATCCAACAGCGCTTCAGCGTGCAAAAAATGCCTCTAGACGGTATTTTAATAGAAAAAATGGTCCCCGGTGGCGCGGAGTTCATCGTCGGACTCCAAAACGATCCGCATTTTGGACCGGTCATCATGCTGGGAACAGGGGGAACCCTGATACATCTGTTTGATGACGTGGCCTTCCGGTTGCTGCCGGTGACCGATGAAGATATCAAAGCCATGCTTGCGGATCTGAGAGGGCGGCGGTTGATCGATGGCTTTCGGGGGCGCGCACCGCTGAATGAGGAGGCATTGGTTCAGACCGTCATGGCCATTGCCCAGCTCGGTGTGGATGCGGCCGGTTTATATGAATCGATGGATTTTAACCCAATAATGCTGACCGAACAGGCGGCGGTGGCCGTTGATGCCAAAATCATCCTGGTCCAAGAGCCAACTGAGCCGAAACTGGAGGCGGGCCATTCCAATGTTACCCATCTGGATAAGTTTTTTAAACCCCAAAAGGTGGCGGTGATAGGCGCATCGACCACCCCAGGTAAAATCGGCTATGTCGTCGCCGACAGTCTGATAAACCACGAATTTCAGGGCGAGGTCTACCCTGTCACCTTAGGCGGTAAGCAAGTTTTTGGCCTGAAAAGTTATGCCGATCTGGGTGAGATACCGTCACAAATTGATTTGGTGGTTGTCGTGGTGGGCCTCAACCAAGTGCCGCAACTGTTAGACCAATGTCACACTTTGGGTATTCCGGCCATGTTGATCATTTCCGGAGGGGGCAAAGAACTGGGTGGAGACCAACTGGTCCTGGAACGGGACATCCAACGTAAAGCCCGTGAATTGGGGATCCGGGTTATTGGCCCCAACTGTATCGGATGTTTTAGTGCGTCTAACCGGTTTGATGCGTTTTTTCAAACTCATGAACGGATGGTTCGTCCGCGACCTGGTCATATCGCCTTTATCACCCAAAGCGGAACCTACGGCTGTAGTTTTCTCGAAGCGTTTGAACGTATCGGTATGGATAAAATGATTTCCTACGGCAATCGCGTCGATGTGGACGAAGCCGATATGATCGCTTATTTGGCCGAGGATGAAGCAACCCGGGTGATGGCCGCTTATATTGAGGGGATGGGTGATGGGCGTAAATTTGTAAATACAGCCAAAGCGGTTATCGCACAGCATCAAAAACCGATTGTGATATACAAATCGGGCCGGACGCAGCGGTCGGCCAAAGCCGCCCAATCCCATACCGGTGCCTACGGCGGATCCTATGGAGTGTACTCAGGCGCATTTGAGCAGGCCGGTATTGTGACCGTGGATTCGTATGAAGAACTGGAGGCGGTCGCCAAGGCATTGGTGATGCAACCACCTGCGCAGGGACCAGCCATGTCCATGATCAGCAATGGAGCCGGTCCCATGGTCAACGCCATCGATTTGTTCGATCGCTACCGCTTGGAGATGGCAGACCTGCGTTCGGCAACGATTGATAAAATGGAAGCCCATTTTCCGGCCTTTTATATCTGCCATAATCCCGTCGACGTCACCGGTTCGGCGACTTCCAGTGACTATCTTTTTGCAATGGAATGTTTGCTCGATGATCCCGGGGTGGATGTAATCATGAATTGGTTCGTATTCCAAGACACGCCCCTGGACGAAGCCATTGTGGACGCATTGGATCAGATAAACCGCAGATCGTCTAAACCGATTTTGTGCGGTGCGGTAGGCGGACCATACACCCGTAAAATGTCACAAGCAATTGAGGATATCGGTGTACCGGTATTTGGATCGGCGCATTTATGGATTGCTGCCGCCAAGGCGTTGGTAAACTGGGGTTGCATTCGGCATCAGACGTAAAAGGCGGGATAACGGCGACGTTGGGGCCTTAAACTTGATGCAGAACCTGCTTTATCGGCTTTCAAACCTGGATCCGGGTATACGCCCGTCAATAAGGGCACAACCGTGCCGCTGCCTTTCTCCCGCATTGAAACCGAACGTAATGAACCGAAATCGACGACTTTTTGGGATTCTAGTTGAGCCATGGGTTCGAAAGACAAAAAGCGCCGCTACACATGTGCGGACTACCGCAAAGAAATGATCCTGTTGAGTCTGAAACAGCGGATCAATGCCCGTTCACTCTCAGACGAGGAACGTCAGAAATTGATGTCCGAAATCCGGCGGTTGGAGTCGGAAATGAACATGGATTGACGGGAAGCCCGCGCTAGCATATTATTGGATGCAATAAAGGTTATGAAGTTTACGTGAGGAGGAATGAACCATGGATTGGAATGAATTGGAAGTTCATCATATCGGCATCGTCGTGGAGGACATTGACAAAGCCAAAAAACCCTACGAAGCCATATTCGGCCTGGAGATTGTGGAGCGCTTTGAGGTAGAGCCATTTGCTGCCAAGGTGGCCTTTTTGCCCCTGAAAAACACCTATATCGAACTGGTGCAACCCACCAACCCGGATGACGGCTTGGGAAAATTTTTAAAACGTGGTGGCGGCATCCACCATATTTGCTATGAAGTAGAAGATCTCGATGCTGTAAACGAGGAATTGAAGGAAAAGAATATTCGTTCCGTCAGCGGCGGCGTGCAGTGGACCCCTTGCTTTGAGAAAGCGCTTTTTTTGCATCCCAAAGATACCGGTAATGTACTCATCGAATTAGTGGAAAAAGCCACCTGCAAGTTGCCCGGCTGCAAATATTGACCATTTTGGTTTATTATGAAGAGTAGAAAATCGAATTTTTACGAACTCATCAGTTTTCGACATTCAAAACATCTACAAATTGAATCTGACTCTTAATTTCACGCTCATGCCCCATTGAGGTGAATTCAAAGCTGGGTCCCCGCTCTCGAATTCGTTGC
>Ga0209536_100002152_pt1 | contig 32026 bp, 28 predicted proteins | sample DeeMarSeWOR28_12_FD_187461 | JGI IMG/M metagenome (GOLD analysis project Ga0209536, IMG submission 187461) | Marine sediment microbial communities from White Oak River estuary, North Carolina - WOR-2-8_12 (SPAdes) (version 2) | ecosystem: Environmental > Aquatic > Marine > Intertidal zone >... | reverse complement strand
CGGCTATATTTCGCAATTGAAAATTTTTACAGACGTTTATGGATTTTAATTACCAATCTATATTTACTGAACAAATAATATTTGGATTGCTGAGCGCAAATTGGGGATAAATTTGGAAAGGGGACGTGTTCCGACCTCAGGGAAGGAGAATATGACGTCTATGCGAGAGGATATGTTGCATGGTTATCGTTGCTGTATCTCTCTTTCGCTTATTCCCATTAAATACAGCAGACCGTCCAATCCTACACTGGAGATTGAGTTGTCGGCGTTCTCCTTGACAACAGGTTTCGCGTGAAATGCGATTCCAAGTCCTGCGATGCTGATCATCGGCAGATCGTTGGCACCGTCTCCCACGGCAATGGTTTGTTGGAGTTTAATGTTTTCGACCGTGGTAATCGTTTTTAGGATATCAGCTTTTCTGGGCCCGTCAATAATATCGCCATTTACCCTTCCAGTCACTTTGCTATTTTTGATTTCAAGTACATTGGCGAAGACGTAATCGAGACTTAATTTTTTTTGCAGGTATTCGCCGAAGTAATCAAAACCTCCCGAAATAATACCAATTTTGTAACCCAGTTTTTTTAGGGTGCCCACCACACGTTCGGCTCCCTCGGTGAGTTGGAGATTTTCAGCAATTCTTGCAAGTGCTTGAACGTCAAGGCCTCTCAGAAAAGCGACTCGCCGAACCAGGCTTTCCTTAAAGTCAATTTCACCCCGCATAGCCATCCCCGTGATTTGGGCAACTTGTTCTGCTGTGCCGGCCTCTTTGGCCAGTTCATCAACTATTTCGTGTTGGATAAGGGTGGAATCCATGTCAAATACCACCAGGCGGCGGGCATGGCGATAAATGTCATCGACGTGAAAGGATATATCGATGCCGGTGTCTTCGGAGATTTGATGCAGTCTACCTCGCAAATGGCTTGAATCATCTAGTTTGCCGGACACGATGAACTGAACACAGGCCTTCGGCGATGAAGTTGGATCACTTAACGCAACTTGTCCGGAGAGGCGAGTTATCACATCAATATTCAAGCGGTTTTCCGCAATTGCCGAAGCAACTTTGGATAACTGTTCAGCCGTCAATCTTCGACCCAGCAACGTTATGATAAGGCGTTCCCGACCGTATTCCGAGGCCCAACCGTCATAATTTTCGGCGTCAATGGCCGAAAACCGAATCTGGATTCCGAGTTTGTGGGCTTCAAAGAGCAGATCTTTTAATATCGAAGATGATTTGTGCTCAGCTGGAATTTCTACCAGTATGCCAAGGGAGAGATAATCATGGATTACCGCCTGACCAATATCCAAAATTGTAACACGATATCGTCCGAGAATGCTGGTCAAACCGGCGGTAAGTCCCGGCTTGTCTTTGCCGGTGATATTGATTAGAATGATTTCTCTCACTTTGGACAGCCTTTTTCAGAACATTTATTTTTTTTTAATTATAAGACCCAGGTGTACACGGAAGAACGGTTAGACATTTTAAAATTCAGCGGCGTCTGCCATTTTCTGTTGTCCGACTTCACCGGAACTCAATTATATCATAAAAATCTCAGGTCGTTGACAAAAATTCAAGCACTAACTTTTCAAAACGGCTCGGTGCTTCAGCCGGGATACTATGTCCGATACGTGACAATTCTTCATGGCGCCCTCGGTAGTGATCAGCAAGGTTGCGAACGTCGTTTGTCTCCACTAAGGGATCGTCAGCCCCTGAAATCACTAATGTAGGTGGATACCAATTGTCCCTCTTGCTGGTCAGTGATGGATATCTCAACACCGCCTCCAGCTGCGCAATCAGCGCTTGCCGATTATTCCGTTTTACGATTGCTTTGACAATATTGTTCAACATACCGTGTTGTTGCTGCAGGAATCTCTCGCCAAAAACCACCGGCAAAGCGGCCCATGCCATCGCCTCCAACCCCGCTACACGAAGAATTTCCAGCCACGATCGCACGACAACCTTTGAGCGTTCATTTGTTTTCATACCCATGCTGCACAAAACCAGATGATCCACCATTCTCGGAAACGCTTCCGTGAATGCCAAGGCGACACGAGCTCCGTGGCTTATACCAATTAGATGGGCTTTTTCAACTTGAAGACATTCTAATAGTGCTTTTAGATCATTGACATGCAATTGCAGATGAAGGTCTCCTGATCCGAGATCACTTTGTCCCTGGCCGCGTGCGTCGTATAATACCAATCGAAAGCGTTTTGAGAAGCTAGGTATTTGTGCTCCCCAATACAGGGTTGTCTGGGTGGTACCGCTCAAAAAAAGGGCGACTGGATTTGATGACTCAAAGCTGTAAGTGGAATAGTAAAGCCTGCAACCATCCTTGGTGGTAAAGTAGGGCATGGGCGCTTCTTGATCTGTTCTAGTTTAGATAAATCCTCGGAACCCTGCTGGTAATTGTCGATACAATTTCGTAATTGATGGTTTTGAGCTGCGCGGCAACGTCATCTGCCGTAATGGATTCGGTTCCCTGACGTCCGAAGATAACCACCTCCTCATTGATGTCAACGTCGTTGATATGGCCGACATCCAGCATGGTTAGATCCATACAAACTCGACCAACGATTGGTGAGCGCTGACCCCGGACGAGCATGTGACCGCGGTTGGACAGCAGACGATTGAAGCCGTCGGCGTACCCGGCTGGAACCGTAGCGATTATAGTAGGCGTGGTTGTCTGATACGTAATTCCGTAACTGATATTGAATCCGGCCGGCACCTTTTTCAGGTGCACGATTTTGCATTTTAACGACATGACCGGTTTCAGATCCACATGGGTTGTCTGGACCTCATCCGAAGGATGCAGACCATAGGTTGCGATACCCGGCCTGACCATATCGAAATGTGACTGCGGTAAGTCAATCAGGGCCGCACTGTTGGCCGCGTGGTTGATAGGAAATTCTAAACTTTCTTTTCGCAGTTCGTTGAGAAAATCCATGAATAGGGTCAGCTGCTTAGCGGCGTATGTCTTATCCGCGCTGTCTGACGTGGCAAAGTGAGTAAACACACCTTCAATTTCAAGACCCGACAGACGGGCGATCGATGCAACCGTTTGAACCGGATTTGATGGTGAAAACCCAGCGGCTTGGCTTTTCATCAATGCATCCAGTACGATGCCGAGTCTTCCCATACCGCTGTCCACCTTTATGTGAATCTTGATGGTATTGCGCTCTCGTTGGACGCGATCAGACAATGCCTTTGCTGCAGAAAAAGAGTAAACGGTTTGGGTGAGATTGTAATCGACGAGTTGGGCGGCAAGCTCCGGTGGTGTGTACCCAAAGATCAAAATGGGTGCTTCCAGGCCCGCTTCTCTGAGCGGTATGGCCTCGTTGATTCGGGCAACACCCAGATGTTCAGCCCCGTTTTGCAGTGCCTTACGGGCGACCTCAATCGCTCCGTGACCGTATCCATCTGCCTTTACCACCGCCATCAGGCGGGCATCAGGGCTGGTAATTCGTTTTAATTCTCTGATATTGTGTGCGTAAGCGTTTAGGTCGACTTCTGCCCAGATTAGATGGTTATCCAAAATCGTTCTCTCTCACACTGTAACTTTTTGATACAGTTGATTCGCGTGATACGAACTTCTCACAAAGGGTCCGCTGGCGACCTGGGAAAAGCCCATGTTAAGGGCAGTTTGGCGCCATTCTTCAAACTCTTCCGGAGGTATAAAACGCGTGACCGGTAGATGGCGTTTAGAAGGCTGCAAATATTGGCCCAATGTCAACATCTGACAATTCGCGTCTTTAAGATCTTGAAGCGATTGGTGGATTTCATTGTGTCTTTCTCCCAGCCCCAGCATTAAGCCTGATTTGGTGGGAACATCAGGCGCCGATTGATTGCTCTTTTGGATTAAATCGAGGGATCGGCGATAATCCGCTTGGGGGCGAACTCGGGGGTAAAGGCGTGGAACGGTTTCAAGGTTGTGGTTTAGTACATCGGGGCGAGCCTTTAGCACTGTCTGCAGCGCAGCATGGCTTCCTTGAAAATCGGGAATTAACACTTCCACGCAAACATTGGGGATCATTTTGCGTATTTCTACTATGGTCTGGGCAAAAATTCCGGCGCCACCATCGGATAAATCATCCCGGCTGACGGATGTGACCACTACGTATTTAAGTTGCATGCGGCGGGCGACGTTGGCAACTCTTAGCGGTTCTCCAGGATCCGGTGGGTGTAAAGGACCGGTTTCAACTGAGCAGAAGCGGCAATTGCGGGTGCACCGGGATCCCATGATCAAAAATGTAGCGGTTTTTTGGGAATAACACTCCCACATGTTTGGACATTTGGCTTCTTGACACACCGTGTGCAGCCGGTCGTTGCGAATCATACTTCTGATTTTTTCATAAGTTGGACCGGTAGGTAAACGTCGCCTAAGCCAGCTGGGTTTTTGGACGAGTACGCCGGTATCGTTGTTTGGTTTCATATCGTTACTCAATTTGACCTAATTGCGTCTGCAGCTCCAGCAAAGGTTTTGTCTGCAATTCTATATCAAAAACCGATTCGAAATGATGCGCCAAGGCGTTTGAGACTTGTCCCATGGTCACTGCTTTGTTGAGCTCCTGTTGCATGGACGTCATTGTCACGTTTTCGAGGCCGCATGGCTGAATCCATGTAAACGGGGTTAACTCCAGGTTCACGTTCAGTGCCAGGCCGTGAAAGCTTATGCCTTTGCGCAGGGCAATTCCGATACTTCCCATCTTTTTATTGCCGATCCAGATTCCACGATTCATCGGGTTTCGATTAGCGGACAATCCCCAAGCCCCGACTGTGCGAAGCATAACTTCTTCCATCGCCTCGACAAACTCGTTGACGCCGATTCGCCTGGCTTGCAGGTTAATGATGGGATAAACGACGAGTTGGCCGGGGCCGTGATAGGTGATGTAGCCGCCCCGTTCTACATGCACGACTGGGATACCGGATTTTTTTAAAAACGCCTCCGAGACGAGAAGGTTATCAAGACCACCCCTGCGACCAAGGGTAAACACGGCAGGATGCTCTAAAAACAGGATAATATCCCTGGCGATCGTCTTATGAACCCGGGCTGAAACCAGCGCGCTCTGGAGTTTCCAAGCGTCGCGATAATCAATCCGGCCGAGATGGACGCAATCGCATGTATTGGTGTCGGCTGTCGATTGTTGGTTGTCCGTCGTGTTTGCCCCTCTGATAATTTTTTCTTAATTATTTTTATGGCCGGTCTGTGTATAGACCGCGTGGTCATCTAATTTTTTAAGATAATGCCTCATTAACGATGCGCAACCGACCATGGACAACCGATCGCGGATCTATCCCGTCAAACACGGTTTGCGAGCAGCGGATGTTTCGTCCAGCCTTCTGCGTCGGCATCGACTGGGTGCTTCTCGTAACAGGTCCGCGTTTTCAGAGGCTTCACGGGCAATGGCCTTGAAGGAATCAATGAAAAGGTCGATGTCTTCCTTGGATTCCGTTTCCGTAGGCTCAATCATGATGGCTCCCGGAACAACCAGAGGAAAATAAATGGTTGGCGGGTGGAACCCATAGTCCATAAGGCGTTTAACCATATCCAGAGTGGTAACCTTAAGAGGTTGTTGCAGTTTATCTGAAAATACGCATTCGTGCATGCAGGGACGGTCATACGCCAGATGAAAGGTCCCCTTCAACTGCTCCTTTATGTAATTGGCATTCAATACCGCTAACTGACTGGCTTTTTTTAGATATTCCGCACCCATACTCAAAATATAGCTGTAGGCGCGTATCAGAACGCCGACATTGCCGTAAAATGCATGCAACTTTCCGATGGAATCCGGATAATCGTCTTTAAGAACGTATTGCCCGTTCTTTTGAATCACCCTGGGTACCGGCAGAAAAGGTTCCAAATGCTTCAAAACACATACCGGACCGGAACCCGGCCCGCCCCCCCCGTGGGGTGATGAAAATGTCTTATGTAGATTCAAATGCAATACGTCAATGCCGATTTTTCCCATGTCGGCGATTCCCATGATGGCATTCATGTTCGCCCCATCACAGTAAACGAGGCCGCCTTGGGCATGAACGATCTCAACGATTTCTTTGATATGTTCTTCAAAAAGCCCGAGTGTGTTTGGATTGGTGACCATGATCCCGGAGGTGTCTTCGTCCATCATGTTGACCACATCTTCCGGGGCAAGGACTCCGTCTTGATTTGATTTGATGGGTACAGGTGTGTAACCGCACAGCGCCGCACTGGCCGGATTGGTGCCGTGTGCCGTATCCGGGACAATGATTTTGGAGCGAGGCGCCCCTTTATTTCTATGGTAGGCATAGAAAAGAAGCATGCCGGCCAATTCGCCATGGGCACCTGCCGCCGGTTGGAGTGTAGCGGCATCCATGCCGGTGATTTCCACTAAAAAGCGTTCAAGATCGGACATGAGTTTAAGGATACCCTGGGACAGGTTCGGCGGAAGCAATGGGTGAGCGCGGGCGAAACCCGGTTGCGCTGCTTGCCGCTCATTGGTTTTGGGATTATATTTCATGGTACAGGATCCCAATGGATACATACCGGTATCCACCGCAAAATTCCACTGGGACAGACGGGTGTAATGGCGAATGACATCCACTTCACTCAGGTCCGGAAAATCCGGTCCTTCGCCGATCCATTCGTCCTTCAGATCAAATGAATCCACATCACGTCGGGGTGCGGAAAATCCCAATCTCCCTTTTTTGCCTTTTTCCCAGAGCAAGGGTTCGTTCAGTATTAAACCGGTGGTACCTGGGTATTCCCTCATGGTTTCATCTCCCATATGGCTTTAAAAATTATTTTTGGATTTTTTGAACCAACCTGTCCATATCAGCCTTACTCCTGGTCTCGGTCACACACAGCAGGTAGTGATTTTTCAGCTCCCGATAGTGACATTCAAGAGGCAGGCCGGCAATGATTTTATCGTCAACCAGACGGTCATAGGTTTTTTCGAAGTTGTCCGGAAATTCGACTACGAACTCATTGAAGGTCGGCTGATCAAACGGAATGTTGAATTCAGCATTGCGCAGTTCGTTCTTGAGGTATTCGCACTTGTCGTAGTTTAATCGAGCAAGGTCTCTAAAACCGGTTTTGCCCAGCGTTGCCATGTATATGGCGGACGCCAGGGCACACAGGCTGTGGTTTGTGCAAATGTTGGAGGTGGCTTTTTCCCGGCGAATATGTTGCTCCCGGGTGGCTAATGTTAATACAAAACCGTCGCGGCCGTCCACATCAACGGTCTTCCCAACCAGCCGTCCCGGCATATTGCGCACATATTTCATTTTGGCGGCGAACATTCCCAGGGCCGGCCCTCCAAATGTTTGGGGTATCCCCAGGCTCTGTCCTTCTCCGCATGCGATATCAGCGCCCTGACTGCCGGGGTTTTTAAATAGGCCGTAGGTCAGCGGTTCCGTGAAACATGCAATCACAAGCGCTTCGCGTGCTTTGGCGTTATCGCTAATCGTTTGGATATTTTCGATACAGCCAAAAAAATTTGGTGATTGAATCGCGACGGCGGCGAGATCATCCAGATCCCCCAGTTGAGCCATATCCGTGGTTCCGTTGGGCAGATAGGGTAATTCCACGATCTCATAATCCGTGGGTTCTAGATAGGTTTTCAATACACGCCGGTAGTGGGGATGAATCAGGCGGGACACAGCCACGTTCTTTTTCCGTGAGATACGTATGGCCATTAGAACAGCTTCAGCCAGCGCAGAGGCTCCGTCATATTGCGACGCATTGGCCACCTCCATGCCCAGAAGTCGGGCAGCGAGCGTCTGGTACTCGAAAATTGCCTGCAATGTTCCCTGACTCATTTCTGGCTGATACGGGGTGTAAGACGTGACAAATTCCGAGCGCGTCAGAAGATGCGACACCGCTGCCGGGACAAAATGTTCGTAGCTGCCGGCGCCCATAAATACGTTGTATTCCGGCGCGACTGCCATGGTGTCGGAGAGTGAATCGATATGATGGTTTAATTCCCATTCGGTCAACTTTTCCGGCAGATTTAACTCGTTCCGGCACCGGCAATCTTGGGGTACGGTGGAGAACAAATCTTCCAGGGATTCAACCCCCACAGCGGAAAGCATGGATGCGATATCTTCAGGGGTATGCGGTAGGTAGCGCATTGGCATTATCCTTTACTTCAGTTTAGGTTATAGGCCCAAATGATCACCTGGAGACAGGAGTCGGATTTGAGCTGCAAAATTATCATAGTCGATGAAATTCAAAAGCAGACAATTGTTGCAGGCTTGGCTTGCGTTGGTGTTCCTTCGAGGATACCCATGCTACGATCCCTGCAACATCTCCAAGTATGCCTCTTTGGTCAAAAGACCGTCCAGATCGACTGCGTCATTGGGTTTGACTTCGATCATCCATCCATCCGTGTACGGCGTATTGTTGACAAACTCGGGAGACTCTTCGAGGGCTGTGTTCACGGCAACTATTTCGCCGCCGACCGGCATGTACAATTCTGAAACCGCCTTGACCGACTCGACCGTACCGAATTCCGTGCCTTTATCCAATGTGTCACCGACCTCCGGCAGTTCCACAAAAACAATGTCTCCCAGCTGATCCTGGGCATAATCTGTAATGCCCACCTTTAGGTTGTCTCCATCCGCTTTAGTCCATTCGTGGGATTCGGAATAACGCAAATCGGCCGGTAAAACGAGTTCATTAAGTTCTTTCATTCTCTGTCCTCCTTTAGTATAAAAATCGAGTAATTCCCAAGGGATTAAAACACATATGGTACTTTAACATTATAGCTTTTGTAAACCACAAAGGTCTCTACAGATTGGACGTCCTTTAACTTGCTTACTTCTTCGGTATAAAACTCCAGAAGCCCGAAGCCCGGCTTCAAGAGCACGACGAGGATTAAATCAAAGCGTCCGGTCACAACACTGACGGAAATGACACCCCTCAGCCTACTGAACTCCGCGCCTTTTTTGACTAGGTTCATGGTTGCCAACTTAACACCCACCATAACGACCCGAAGTCCGTTAAAGGATTCGGGATCGATTAATCCGGTAATCTCCAGAACGCCTTCCTCCATAAGCTTATGGACCCTGGCTCGAATGGTGTTTTCGGAAAGAGATACGTCTTGAGCTATTTTTTTGTAGGATTTTCGGCCGTTACGAAGATGTTTGATAATGGAAAGATTAATTTTATCGATGTCCATGGCGGTAGCCTGAATTTGGTGTTGCTTGGTCCAAATAAATTTTCCAGGTTATCTAAATTCGTTATCACATATACATTCTACATAACCATATAAATTTCTAAAAAAAATTGAGGTTTCTGTCAATAAATAAATTATTAACTTATGATATCATCAAAAAAAAATAAAAATTTATTTGATTAGCCAAATTATGGTGCATTTGCAGTCCGGCATCCATTGAAGCGGCGTTGCCGCTCTTGCTTCCCGACATCAATTCAAGCATTTCAAGTCAATTCATCTCAACTTTGGCTTGCATTTATCTCCGAGTTTAATAAAGTTGAAAAAAAGTTATGCATGTGGTATGGACGCATTCGATTTTTCCGTAATCTGAAGTTGACAGCAGTTGATTGTTAGCGTGTCATAAACCCATTCAAACGTTAAGGAAAAAGGAGGTTCGCAATGAACAAAAAAAATGCTGTGATAGCGATTTTCTCGTGCGTGCTAGTGGGATTGCTCTTTTTTGCATGCGGCGAAAAGGCACCGGAAGTCATAAAAATCGGTATTAACGCGCCGCTTACCGGAGATATCCCCAAGGTGGGGGAGGGAACTAAGTTTGCCGCTCAGATGTGGCTGGAAGACATCAAAGCGGCCGGAGGCCTTCAGGTCGGCGATAAAAAATTCCCTGTGGAGTTGGTTATCGAAGACAACGAATCCAAAGCCGAATCGGCCGTTAAAGCCAACACGAAGATGATTACGGAAGACGAAGTGTTGGCGATCGTCGGGCCCCAGTCCTCCAAACAGGCGGTACCCGCAGGTGGGAAGGCCAACGAACTTTCAACACCCATGATCAGCCCCTGGTCCACCAACCCAAACACCACCCAAGATCGCCCCTTTGTTTTCCGTGGCTGTTTCCTCGATCCATTCCAGGGACCTGTGGTTGCCAATTTCGTCAAGGACGAGTTTGGATTTACCAAAGCTGCCGTGCTCTACGATGTGGCCAGCGATTACCCCAAGGGGCTGGCCGAATTCTTTAAGAAAGCCTGGGAAGATCTCAATGGTCCCGGATCCGTGGTTGCCTATGAAAGCTTCACCACCAAAGACACGGATTTCAGCTCACAGCTCACAAAAATAAATAATTCCGGTGCCGAGTTTCTTTTTACGCCGCAATATTACAACGAGGTGGCCTTGATCGTTCAGCAGGCCCATCAGCTGGGCTGGGACAAACCGATTGTGGGAAGCGACAGCTGGGGATCGGCAGAAACCGTAAAGCTCTGCGGCAAGGACTGCTACGGTCTCTTCTTCAGCACCCACTATGCAGCGGCCGGTGCCAAAGGGGCGACCAAGGAATTTATTGATCGCTACAATCAACAGCACGGGTATGTGCCGGATGACGTCGCAGCCTTGACCTGGGATTCAATGCGTATCGTCCAACAGGCCATTCAGGATTGCGGTACCCTAACTGGCGATATCAAACAGGATCGCCAATGTGTGCGGGATGCGCTGGCCAATATCAAGGAGTTCGACGGCATTACCGGAAAGATGACCTTTACCGGGGGAGGCGATCCATCAAAGTGTGCCGTTATCGTGCGCATAAGCGATGCCGGTGAATTTGAGTTTTATAAATCAGTCTGTCCCTAATACCGGACGTGTTTATTGCTAAACCGACGCATTAGCTAGGTTGGATTAAACCCTGAGGACAAACCGGGTCATGTTTGTTCAACTCAACCTGCCAACCGCATGCCGTCGTGCAGCGTTTACGGAATGGTAAGAACCTATTTTACATTGGCTTAAACCATTAGACGGAAATATGCCCCAAAAAAAGGACGGGCCAGGGCTAGTGTGCTCTGAGCCCGCCTTTTTAGAGGACCCAGGAGAACTCTGATGGTGTTTTTTCAAAACCTGATCAACGCGTTGCAGTGGGGAAGTTTCTACGCGCTTATCGCTTTGGGATATTCCATGGTGTACAGCATTCTGATGCTCTTTAACTTCGCGCATGGGGATATATTTATGGTCGGTGCGTACATTGGCTTTGGTGTCGCGACAACCCTGGTCGCGCTTACCGCTATGGGTGCGTTTGCCCTGCCGGGCTGGTTGATTTTGGTTTTGACGATTCTTATCTCCATGTTCCTCACATCGTTTGTGGGCATGTTTGTCGAACGAGTCGGATACCGGCCTCTGCGCGATGCCCCCCGGGCGTCGGCGGCTATCACCGGCCTTATGATCGGCATTATTTTAGAGACCGGCAACTTGGCCTTGTTGGGGGCCCAACGGGTCAGTTTCCCCTCCCTGATCCAGACATCCACCTATCATTTAGGCGGCGTGGTTGTGACCAATAAAAAGATCATGATCGTGCTGGTATCCTTCGCTCTGTCGTTTGCGCTGCATCAATTTATCCGCAGAACCCGCTGGGGTATGGCGATGCGGGCCATGGCATTTGATTACGTGGTCATTCCGTTAATGGGTGTGCCGATCAACAAAATTGCCGCCCTCACTTTTGCGCTGGGCTCCGCACTGGCAGCGGCGGCCGGAATCCTGTTCGGAGTTGCCTATCCGGTGCTGGACCCGTACATGGGCATTCTGATAGGATGGAAGGCCTTCGTGGCAGCCATTCTCGGTGGACGAGGTTCGGTGGTGGGTGCCACCTTGGCCGGCTTTTTGTTGGGGTTTATTGAAATGTTTGTGCCGATGATCTTCCCATCCACATTTCGCGATTTGATCGCCTACTCCATCATTTTACTTATTTTGGTGTTCAGGCCGCATGGTTTCTTCGGCGAACCCTACAGCGCCCGACTGAGGCTCTGATCTGGATGATGATGTTAAATTGTCGATTGACGCGTGCAGGAGATCGATTTTAATTTTCCTAGATAGGCATTTTTAAGATTGTATCGAGGCTGTTTTCACGGATAGATTCGATAAGCGACGTACAAGGACGTGACATGGAAGTAACCAGCGACAGGTTAGCAACAGACAGGAGATCGATGATTGGTTATATTCGGGTATTCATATCCGAGGTTCCCTTGCTCGGTTGGCTGCTGGGCGCTTTGACGGCGGTCGCCTTGGAATTTTTCATTGGTACTCCTCTGGCCCGAGTTTTGGGCATGTCCAGGGCGCCGATGCTTTTCGGCTTTGTCATCATGCTCAAAAAGCCGATGTTGATCCCCAGTGCCGTTTTGTATTTTCTACTGATTTATTTTTTGCCTCTCAGTCTGATTGCACGCCTGAGCGCATCGGCTATGAATCGATTGGCGGCCAAACTTCTCGAATTTCCTCTGATAGTCTCTGTTCTTATTCATCTCGGGCTGTTTTACGCAGTTTTGCACTGGTGGTCGGAAATGAGCCTCTACCGAGCCGATGTGCTCAGGTTCACCTTGATAGCGGTCTTGCTCACATTGAGTTTGAATGTGATCAACGGTTACATGGGAGAATTTTCCTGTTCGCACCCGGGGTTCATGGCTTTGGGGGCGTATGCCGCCTCGGTTTTTACAGTTGTCCTGTTCGCTGACGATAAACTTTATGGAGCGGCACTGCTTCCTCAATGGCTTGGTTTTTTCTTTTTTCCGATCGCCTTAATCGTGGGCGGCTTGGTCGCATCCATCGGAGCCCTTGCAGTAGCCATACCTTCCTTCAGAACCCGGGGCGATTATCTGGCCATTATCTCGCTGGCATTTATGTTCATCGTCAAAAGTCTGATCGAAAACCTTGAGATTGTGGGAGGCCCCCGCGGATTGGGTGACCAGCCCGGTTGGGCGAATCGACCGGTGGTTTTCATAACCGTTGTGCTCGGTATATGGATTATCAATAATTTTGTGCGCTCCACTCTGGGTAAGGCCTTAAATGCAGTGCGCGATAACGAGATGGCCGCCGATGCCATGACTGTCAATACCCGACGCACCAAAATCACGGCGTTCTTGTTTGCTGCCTTTTGGGCCGGCGTCGCCGGTGGGTTGTACGCCCACGCGCTTAGGTATGTGAATCCAGCTACCTTCGGTATCCAAAAACTGGCCGAGGTTCTGGCGATGGTTTATTTTGGCGGACTGAATTCCGTTTATGGTTCCATTGTTGGTGCCTGTGGTATCAGTCTACTGGGGGAAATGCTACGACCCTTGGAGCTTTTCAAGTGGATTATCATTCCCTTGCTGCTTATCCTGGTCATGATTTTCCGTCCCACAGGTCTAATCGCTTTCAAGGAATTTGATGCCAAAAAGCTGGTCCAGCCGAAACGAAAACCCGATGGAGAGATTTAGCATGGCCTTGCTGCAAATTGACGCGATGACGCATTATTTTGGTGGTCTGCGAGCCGTTTACAACTATGAGCTGGAAATTGAGCCCGGTCAGATTCGAGGTTTGATCGGTCCTAACGGTGCCGGCAAAACGACGATCTTTAATCTCATCACGGGTATTTATCGACCGACCGAGGGCAAGATTTTCCTTGAGGGCAAGGAACTGAATGGGCTGTCACCGCATGAGATCGCATCTCTGGGTATTGGCCGAACGTTTCAAAACATGCTGTTGTGGCGACATATGACAGTACTGGAGCATGTTAAGATGGCCCGCTATTCCAAACTAACCTACGGTTTGACTGGTGCTTTTTTTGGTACCGCCCGGCGGCACCGGGAAGAGGCCGAAAGTGAAGCGAAAGCCCATCATCTGTTGAAAATGATGGGAGTTGATAAATTCGCTGATCAAATCGTGCTGAATTTGCCCTACGGCGCTCAACGCCGGGTGGAGATGGCCCGTGCCTTGGCCATGGATCCGAAAGTGCTTTTTTTAGATGAGCCCACGGCCGGGATGAACCCTGAAGAGCTGGTGCAGATGATGGAAATTATCCGCCAGATTCATGGTGAATTGAAACTGGCCATTTTTCTTATCGAACACCGCATGAAGGTTGTGATGGAGCTGTGCGAGCGAATTCAGACGTTGGTCTTCGGTGAAGTGATTGCTGAGGGAACACCGGAAGACATCCAAAATAATTCCAAAGTGATTGATGCCTACCTGGGCAAGGAGGCCGTGGAATAATGCTTTTAACGATAGAAGATTTACGAGTGTCTTACGGCAACATCAAGGCGCTGCACGGGTTGAATTTCAACATCGAGGAAGGTGAGATCGTCTGTATCATCGGGGCCAACGGTGCCGGTAAGAGTACAACCCTGAAAGCAATTTCGCGCATGGTACCGGTTGGCGCCGGGACAAAAATGACTTTCCAGAACAGCAACTTGTTGGACTACTCTGCCGATAAGGTCGTCAGTCAGTTGGGCATTTCCCATGTTCCCGAAGGAAGACGCTTATTCGAAAATCTGACGGTTATGGAAAACCTCAAACTGGCCACCTTCGCACGCAAGGATAACGATAAGATTCAACAGGATATCAACCAGGTATTTTCAATTTTTCCGCGCTTGGAAGAACGTCAAAACCAGAAATCCGGTACACTGAGCGGCGGAGAGCAACAGATGTTAGCGGTAGGAAGAGCTTACATGAGCGGACGCAAGGTGATGCTGCTGGATGAGCCGTCAATGGGGTTGGCTCCCTTACTGATGATGAGTATGTTCGATGCGCTGAAAGAAATCAATCAGCAAGGCACCACCATCCTTTTGGTGGAGCAGAATGCCCGTATGGCACTTCAATTTGCCCAGCGCGGTTATGTGCTCGAAAACGGAAACCTCGTTTTGGAAGGGCCTTCCGACAAACTGTTGGAGAATCCGGACGTAAAAAAAGCTTATTTAGGAGGTTAACGATAATCCGATACGATCGTTCTATTCCCATCAAGATGCAAAATTTGACTGCCGAGCTACAAACTGCCGGCAATCTTCTCTGCCGTAGTGATTTTCATTGGTTTTTCATCATCTCTTTGTGCCGGGACGTTTCAAGACGAAAGGTACGATCCACGGTACTGATTTTTGCATCACCCACCTTCCCATGATGATGTTTATAGCAAACCAATAACGTATGTTTGCCGATGGTTATCTCATCATCTTCGTATAGGACCTTCTTGGCAACGTGCTTTTCATTAACAAAGGTACCGTTGGTGCTGTTTAAATCTTCAATATAGTAATAATTTGGTGCTTTTCGTATTATGGCATGTTTTCGAGAAACAGCAACGTTCTCAATTTGAATATCATTATCTGCGTCTCTACCAATTGTAATTTCGTCATGGTCACTTTCTACCTCTTTAAGTACGGTATCTTTAAACTTCAATACTATTCTTACCATAGTTTGCCTCCAAATTTATTTAGGATCTGTCATCATTCTCAATCGTATCTTCCAGATGAGATAAATCAGGTAAATCAGCCCAATCCCGATCATCACCGTCAAACAGTAATTCTGTTTCAGCTTCACTTGCTTCTGCCTCAGGATCTGGAGCAATTCCCAACTCAACTTCCTTAATCCATTGCTTGGATTCAGCTTCAGTGACCTTAATCTTTTCGGAAATGTTGAGCGCATCTGAAGGGTGGACAACGAAAACATGACTGCACTTTGAGCACCGAACTTTCGAACCACTTGATTTTAATATACTTTCGTCCAGATTGTAATGTGTGTTACATGATTTGCAGGCTACAATCATCGTGTTTCCCTCTAATTTTTTTTATCAGTAAACCAGCGATTTGGCCAAAAATCGCATGGTATTTGTTTTATCGGAATTTTTCCGACATTCTTGAATGTTGGTAACGAATTAGATGATATCCATCCGGAAACGATCCTTCCTTAAACCCTCGTGAAATTCATATCAAACTGTAGGCAAATTTTTCAAAAATTCTTCTGCTAAATTTCCCTGCAACCACGTCGTCTTTAAGCAGTGTCAGGGCCTTTAATGGAGCCATAGCATCCCGATACGGCCTATCGTCATTGGTAAGCGCCTCGTAGCAATCAATTAACCCCACGATTTTGGCCATTCTTGAGATGTCTGTGATTCTTTTCGGATACCCACTACCATCTAATTTTTCGTGATGTTGCAAGGCGGTTAATTTAATTGCTTCGCTGGGAAATTTGCACGTGCTCAAAATGTCATACCCATGGATTGTATGGCTTGTCATTGCCTGAAACTCGGCATCGGTCAGTTTTCTGGGCGCTTTAAGCAGTTCCGTATCTATTTTTGTCTTGCCGACGTCATGCAATAGGGCGCATAAAGCCAGAATCTTTTTGTCTGCCAAGGAAAAATTTTCATTATGCGCATATCCAATCGCAAGGGCCATGACATTGATTGAATGTAAAACAGTTGTATAATCCTTATCAGAAACCCTGAACAGATTCTTAATGACGTCAGACTTATTTGCGAAGTCGCTCACAAGAATTTTAACTGTTTCTGAAACGCCCTCCAGATAGCCGCTTCTGGGCTCTGAAAATGTTTCCTGAACGATATTAATTAAGATTTTTCTTACATTTTTTGAATTATTGGACTTAATATCCTGTTCAAGCTGTTTATTGAAACCGTTTTGGACCTCTCGAATTCCCCGCATTTTATCGATGTGTTTGATGTAGAGTTTGTCAGGGTAGAGCTTTTGTTCAATGCGCATATCACTTAATCTAATTCCGGGCGGCTTATACAAGACATAACTCTGGCTTCGATTCTGATAATAAAGGGGAACAGCTCTATAAAAATTTAATTGAGATTTTCGTGCTTGGATATATTGAATCGCTGCTTGGGCCATAACGTCACCGTCGTAAATCAGACAGTACATCAAGTACACTGTTATCTGACTAATTTTATTGGCAGATTTAAAAAAAACTTTAGTCCGGGTTACGATATTCGTTTGAAGCAGAGAAATATCGGCAGGTTTTAATGAATGATCGGATGCAGAAAACGGGAGCTCATTGATCTTCAAAATGCATTCAGATTCAATTTTATTATTAATTTAAGGTACTTATAACCTTAAAAGGTATATGATTTCATCTCAATGGAGTGATGCCCTATTGAGGTTGAAAGCGTAATTTTCAACAATCCTTAAGAGTCGGGATTGCCGGTGTAGACCAACCTATTGTTTCTTTGACGATCTTTGCGGCTCTTCTGATTCTAATGCAGCGTCATTTTTTACCGCTTTTTTCAGCATTTCTGAGGGATCTTTCATAATCCGATCTGCCTTACTGTCGGATAGGAGGAACGCATAATCATTGCCTGAAGAAATGGCGGGGTAGTCGCTGTCACCTTGGTTTGTCTTGGCGAAAATAGACAGGTTGTATTCCTGCGATCCCTTTAATCGAAGAGTGAACAGGGCGTAAGTGAAATCTTCCTTATTGCGGTCGTCGATGAATTTGTCACATTGCAGGTCGGATAGCGCCGTCAGCAGCTGCCTCACGATGGCTTCATCACATTGGCGGCCATCCGTTGTTTGCCATATTTCATTTTGACCGGCAGAGGTGCTGGATGGGGTTTGTTCGGTTTCAGTGTTTTCATCTTCAGCAGGTACCTGGGCCCTTACACACGTCACGGCCTGTTGATCTTTGGTAATTTGAATTTCATGGATTTCTTCCGGTTCAAAGGATAATACGCGTTTATCTCTGAGCATGTCCGTGGTCGTGTCGAATTTACTGCGGAAATTGCCCTCGGCATGAAACACGCGCTCGTCATCTGCCAGCTTTACGAAGGTGTGGCGAAAGGATGCGGCGGTTTTGCCCACATCAAAATCCCGCTTGAGGTCATTGTTATTCCAGGCTTGAACCTTAATTTTGGCCTCCTCATTGAGATCATAACGATTGAAGTTTTTGGATTCTGATACCATTGCGGTTAAGGTGAGATCTTCAATTGCGTCGAGCATTTGCTCGACTTTATCCGCATCGGCCGGGTAGTTCTCCGGCTCTATGTACCAACTGTTGTTTTTTTTATTGAGGACTATGCTGATATCATCCTTCTTGATGTGCAGCCGTGTAAGGTCTTTTTTAGCGACTTTCGGGATATCCGGTGTTTGGTAAAGGGTGCGGTCCGTTTCGCGCATGTAAAGATAAACGGAGATTCCGATTATGATCAGAGCCAATATAATATATTCTTTTTTTAATTTCATTTTTCGAATTCCGTCTTATTCTTGATATATTCCAAAGGGCTACGGATAAAGCCGGGTGACATACGTTTCACATTTCACTGGGCGGGCACGGATGACCCCCGAAAATTAGATTGCTGGCGATCATGATCGAAGAACGACCAATGCTGTAGAATCTGTAATAATCTGTGCAAACCCGTCTCCTACTTTTGGAACATCATCTGAATATGCTTTTTGCGGGTGTGCCGTTTGAACCAGACACCTAAACCGAACACAACGACCAATATCGGAAGACCGGCGATATTGAACGCCTTAACGAAGGTTTTGGTGCTTGCCTGGGTATCTGCTAACGGGTTGAAGCGCTGCTCCTTGCTGCGCATGATCGCGATGTCTTCCCGGCCGTTTACATAGTCCAACATGTTCAAAATAAACATCGCATTGGAACCTCTTCCCTGGGCATCCAAAACATTGTCTGTCAACATGTCCGAGGATGCCATAATAAATATTTTTCCCGGCTTACCCTTTGACAAAAATTGGCCTTGGCGTTGTATTTTGGCCATATCGATTTGCGGCTTTTTTGCAGGGGTCCCCGCCTGGTTCTCCTGATCGGGTTCCTCTTTTTCCGTTTCAGATTTCTGTTCCTTAATTTCTCTTACAGGGATGGGTTTACCAGCGAAGTAGCTGGGAAATTCTCCCTCGATGATGTACGCTAACGGATAACTCTGCATACTTTCCGAGGAAGGTGGAGGTTTAATAAACAGAGGATTCAGATTGATGCGGTCGCGCATCTCCCAGGATCTATCGGAGGATGAAAATAATTTGTTTGCGTTCAGTGAGTTCTCAGTGATGCGCTCATTGACCAGTTCCAGGGGTGAAATTTTCAAAGCAACCAGTACCTTGATATTTTTCATAAAGGCCAATTTTTTGTTGATAAATTGGTTTTTAATCATGGGTGCGTAGTAGATAGCCCGTTCCCCGCCACCAAATTGAGCCGGCATTTCCTGACGAAAGCAGTTTTCATCCATGACATAGGAATTTTGAATGCGGATACCGTAATGCTCCAAAAGCCTTTCAAGACCGGTATTCAACGGGATGTAGTTTGGCCTCTGGCCTAAATTCATTCCCTGCTGGCCGGCCGGCATAATTTCCCTAAATCGATCCAGGACCATGACCAGACTCTTTCCCTGCATCAGAAACTGGTCGATTTGATACAATTCGTATTCTGAAAATTTCTCGGTGGGCCCCGCTATCACCAGACAATTCAGGCTATCGGGCACGTCTTCTGTCTTGAGATGGACATTTCTAAGACTGTAGTTTTGTGAAACCAATGTCCGAAAATTAGAGATCGATCCCGGTTGCTGTCCGGTCGGGTTCGTGGGTGACGCCCCAGCCAGGGGTAAAGTGCCGTGATCGGCAAGATATCCTAAATTTTCATTGATATCGATGAGACGCTCAATATTATCGTTGATACGGTTTTGCATTTCCTCCATGTCCGATAACTTATATTGAGTTCCGATTAACGGCAAGCGTATCACCTGCAGCAAAGGCATGGTCAATGATTTGGTGTCATATTCCATTACCAATCCGATTGCGCCTCTGCCGGGTGGTATTCGGCCATTGGAAAGCTCCGGCCATGACAGCGTCATGATGTTGTAGGTTTTAGCTACCTTTTGCAGATCGCCATCGTCCGACAGATTCAGAAATTCATAATCTAGTTTGCCGTAAGTTTTTTGATTCAATTGCTGTACGATACGTTCCACTTCGGCGGGGATGTCGGAAATATTATCGATACCCATGAAGGGTGCTACGGTTTCAATTGATGAAGACAAAAACAGTTTTATTTTAATTTTTTCAGGTAAGCTTAATAGGGCACCTATTTTGTTGTTCATCTTTTGAATGGCCGTGGTCAGCTTATACTCGAGACCATCCGTGGTGGTGATCGTCGGTATTCGTTCGATCAGGTCACCGTGAATGATGATGAGCCCCATGTAGGCGCGTTGAAATGTTACCTCGTCTTTTTCGATGACCTGAATTTGAATCGGGTGGATTCCGTAATTGTTGGCCAATTTCTGATTTTCCCGGGCGGCTTCGGTCGTATCACCTTCTTCCGGGCTTACATCATAAAAACGGTAATTAAAAAATTTGTTGGCGTAGATCGCGTATTCTTCCAACAAGTCGTGAAGGTAGCGTTCGGTATTGTTATGAGGCGCGGGTAAGTCTCTGGTGAAGAAGACATTGATGGTTAAGGGCTCTGATAACGTGGATACCACTTTTTTGCTGGCATCAGAAATCGAATAGACCTTGTTGGCCGTCAGATCGATGCGGGAAAATAGAGTGATTCCGGCAACATTCACCAATACAATTACAATTAGATACACTGCGAATTTTACATATTTTGCGGATCTTTTCTTATCAGGCATGTTCCGCTCTCCTCAATGTTTTTCCTGTAACACCAGATAAGCCGCATACAGACCAACAACGCAGACGCTCAGAAAATAAATAACATCACGAGTGTCAATAATTCCTTTCGAAATGTTTTGGAAATGAACGTCTGAACCTAAATAACTTAAAATCCCTAGCAGGGAGCGCGGCAGAAAGAAAAGTATTTTGTCGATTAATGTCAGAGTGAAGCAGATCGCCATTCCGGTGATGAATGCGATGATTTGATTACGTGTTAATGTCGATGCAAACAGCCCAATTGCTGAAAATGCCGCACCCAGGAGCAAGGCGCCAATATATCCGCCGAACACGGGACCCCAATCGAGCTGACCGAGCATCGTAACCGTTATTGGATAAGCAAGGGTCGGAATCAGAATAGCAACCACAAAACCGACACTTGCCAGAAATTTTCCGATGATAATATCGGTAAACGTCACCGGCATGGTCAGCAGGATTTCATAGGAACCAATGTTTAATTCTTCCGACACCAATCGCATGGTGATGGCGGGAATGACGAATGAAAAGATGATCGGGAGCAGTCCAAAAAAATTCCTTAAATTGGCCTGGTTAAAAAGAAAAAAAGTGGAGAAAAAAAACCAGCCGGTCACCAGCAAGAAAATGGCGATGACAATGTAAGCAATTGGAGAAACGAAGTAGGTTCGAAATTCTTTTTCAAGAATATAGCTGATCTGTCGCATGGCTAGTTCTCTATCGTAAGCTCACGAAAAATTGTTTCAAGGGTTTGCGTTTCCTGGTGAAAATCCAAAAGGATCCAATCGGTTTGTTTTATCGTATTGTAAATTTCCGGCCTTAGATCCATGGCAGACCGGCAATCGATGTGAACATCCAATTGGGTGTCCGTTTCTGAGATGCGGGATATATGCGTGATGCCCTCAATTGCCGATAGTTTGCTGTCCACGGTTTTGAAGTTGGTATCTTTGAGGGAGATGTGGATACTTTTTTTATCGCTAACCAAATCTTTCAGACTTTCGGTGCTGCCGTCTGCCACGATTTTGCCCCGGTTGATGATGACGATCCGGTCACAGGTGGCTTCGGCTTCGCTCAAAATATGCGTGGATAAGATAATCGTTTTTTCTTTTCCGATTCGCTTGATGATCTGCCGTATCTCGGCAATCTGATTCGGATCCAATCCCGAGGTGGGCTCGTCCAGAACAAGTATTTCCGGATCATTCATCATGGCATGGGCTAGACCGACTCGCTGTTTGTACCCTTTGGACAGTTCGCTGATTGGTTGATGCATGACTTCGTTTATACCGCACAGGTTGGCCAAGTGACGAATGCGGTTCATTTTTTGGCGCTTGTCAATTTTGCGTATGTTCGCCACATAATTCAGATAGTCGAATACCAGCATATCATGATACAGCGGTGCGGATTCCGGCAGGTAGCCCAGAATTTTTTTAATTTGCAGCGGATGTTCCTCAATGGTGTAGTCCTTGACGCGGATGCGTCCTGATGTGGGTTGCAGGAACCCCGTCAACATCCGCAACGTTGTCGTTTTACCGGCGCCGTTAGGTCCTAACAGCCCAAGGATTTCCCCTGTTTGGATTTCTAAGTTGATCTGATCCACGGCACAGAGGTCGCCATAGTACTTTGTCAGATTAGTGACTTGGATCATGACATTCTCCTGGAGGCGTTCGTGCACACAGCCGTGCGGTGCCTTACCATTTCGAGCAAGTGCCTATAAAAGAAAAATTTTCGTATGTCAAGGCCTTCAGAGGGGATACATGGTGCGTCAGCGCTGAGGCTTTTTACTCGTAAAAGACTACCGAAAGCTCATTTTGCGGCAAGCAACCATCGCTCCCAATGCCCATGAAAATGTAAAAAACGTTTGCCAGGCGATTAGATGTAGCAAATTTGAAAAATTGAATTATTATTTAGATATTAGAATATACACATCGAAACGCTTGGTCACTTTTTTGGCCCCAATCTATGTATCAATTTAGCATTGTCAAGGTGCATATTAAACAGTAAATTTAGGTTCTTACGTTGAAATCCCGTTGAAGAGGGATTTGAAACAACCCTCTGACGGTAACCGTATGAAAGGAGAAAATCGATAATGGGTGCGATGAAGTCCATCATGGAGAGCATCAACATGAAAGCCGTCATCATCTTTTTAATCGTGAGCGGCGGTATTATATTCGGCGCGGATCTTTTCGTAAGCAAAACATCCGTGTCAGCCAAAACCGCGGAGTCTACTTCTACGCCCGCAAATTTTAGCCAGTTGGCCGAGATGGTAAGTCCGGCCGTAGTCAACATCCGGACCGTAAAGACCATCAAGGGCGGTGGGCCTGTTTTTAGGCATTTTCAGCGGGATCCCTGGGGCAGGGAAGAGCCGTTTAAAGACTTTTTTGAAAAATTCTTCGGTGAAGACATGCAGCGGGAATTCAAGCAACCGAGTCTCGGATCTGGCTTTATCATTGACAAAGAAGGCTTTGTGGTCACCAACAATCATGTGATTGAAGATGCCGACCAAATAAAAGTCAAATTAGGTGATGACAAGGAGTTTGACGCCGAAGTTGTCGGCCGCGATGCCAACACGGATATTGCCCTGTTAAAGATCAAATCGCCAAAAGATCTTCCGGTTGTGAAACTCGGTAACTCTGATGCGATCAAAATCGGACAGTGGGTGGTTGCCATCGGCAGTCCATTCGGTCTGGAACGTACTGTCACGGCCGGAATAGTCAGTGCAAAGGGACGAGTGATCGGGTCAGGGCCCTATGATGATTTTATCCAGACCGACGCATCCATAAATCCCGGAAACAGTGGCGGCCCCTTGCTCAACATGAAAGGCGAGGTTGTGGGCATCAACACGGCTATCATTGCCAGTGGACAAGGTATCGGTTTTGCCATTCCCATCAATCTAGCCAAGGGAATTATAACCCAGCTTAAATCTGAAGGCGAGGTCACACGCGGATGGTTGGGGGTTGCGATTCAAGATCTTACAAAAGAAATGGCTGAATATTACGGACTCAAGGACAGAAAAGGGGTGCTCGTAGCGGATGTGTTTAAAGACGATCCTGCCGATGTTGCCGGTATTAAGGCCAAGGACATTATCCTCGAAGTTAACGGTCAAAACATAGAAACCAGCCGCCAGCTGACGGCCATGATTGCCAGCCTCGAGGTTGGAGATACCGCCAAAATAGAGGTGTTGCGTGACGGCAAGCAAAGAACATTTGATGTCAAAATTGCCAAAAGAGATGATGAGCGACTGGCTTCCCAAAAAACTCCGCAAAAGCAGGGGGAAGAAGAATTTGGCATCCGCGTAACCGATTTGACCCCTGAAATCATTCAACGATTCAACATTGGCGAGATGACCGGCGTTATCGTCGTTGGGGTTGAATCTGACAGCAAGGGAGCCGAAGCAGGTATCCAGGCCGGGGATGTAATCAAAGAAATTAATCACAAGGTCATTGAATCGGTGGATGATTATGCGGAAACTCTTGGAAAAGTAAAGAAAGGAGAATCTGTCAATATGTTTGTTTGGCGCAGAAATGCCGGGTTTCTAGTCATCAAGATGACGAAATAGGTATCGGCTAATCGTTGATCGTTTTTTTTAAATTCGGTATCGTCTCCGGCTTACCGCGGACCATATAGCGGCTATCACCATCACGGGAGGTTACGTTCTCATAGACGCCGTCATCGCGTTTCACCAATTTCGTAAAGCCGAGATCCCGCAGTTCGCTGTTTGTTTTTGGACAACTGATGTTTATGCGGGAAATAATCCTCTGCACCGGATTGGAGCATTTGGGGCACTCTGTGAGCGATGCGTCATGCATGGACTGTTGAAACTCAAATACATCTCCAAGAGAACATGATTTTTGTAAATGTTCATATTCATAAACGGGCATTGCGAATCCTCTCTACACGTGTCTAAACGTTTCCAATCAATGTCCCTTAAAAATAAAGGTCCCCGGCGGGGGAACGTCACAGTCTACTTAAAAGCAGGTCCTCCGAATCCGAACCCAACCTATATCAAATTATACCAGGATTGGTGTAAAATGGAAACAGTTCTTGCCGGGATATCCAGGCTACAGGTTTCGCACGCAACGATAGGCGTATAATATTCTGTGTTTTTTTTTCGCACCATCGCATTTAACACAGCCACCTTCTTGATGGGCATCTTCCCCTCCTCGACGGCCACATCCTGAATCGATTCGAAATATAATTAAAAACAATATGTTATGAAGCCTAAAGTTTGTCACAAAATAGCCGATAAGCTAGTGTGTGCTCATCGAAGAAGAACCGAACACACATATTTAGAGGCGGTTTCATAACCCAATCTGAGATCTGAAAATAACATGAGTTCAAGAAAGGCATAGCTGATCAACCGCAGGTTTACAACGCTCAATTTTCCCGTATAACAACTTGAAATTCACTAGTTAGTGCCCATCCAGAGATTAAAACGGGCAGGGGTAAGTTTCCGGATGGAAACGAATCATCTAAATCGGAATTGAATCTATGAATACTATCCAAGCGGTGGAGAATCCTGACATCAAGATGAAAATAAAAGAAGCTGAAACGTGTCATTCCATGGGAATGGCGCGCGAAGCGCTTCAAGTCTATGAAACGATTTTGGCCGGCTTGCCGGGTACAGATGGTCAGCTTCGTGAGGTTGTGCGGGGAAAAATTTCATTATTGAGAAAAGAAATTGCAGATCAGGAACAGGCGGAAAACCAAGGCGTTACGGAAGAAGACCTTTCCATTTTGAAAAAAACCCTATCGGTTCATGATGACGTTCCAACGATTCTCGATAGTGCGGCAGCGCTCAAAGAACTGGGTCTATTCGATGAAGCGATTGCTGAATATGAAAAATTGCTCCAATTTGATTTCTCTAAATCTGATTATTCCACACTCGATTACTCCCCGGCGAAAATCATTTATGATTGTGTGAATTGTCAGTTAGAGGTAAAACAACCGCAGGAAGTTATAAAAGAAGCCTACAAGGTGATTTACAAGCATAATTTATCGGAAAAGGAAACGGCTCAAATTAAATTTAGATTGGGGTTGCAGCTGGAAAAAAGGGATCAGAACGATCTCGCATTTGAACTCTACAAAACCGCTTCGGAAATTGATCCCTCCAATGTCGATATAATCAATAAGCTTGAATCATTAAAAGATAAAATATCAACTAGTTCACGTTACGATTACCTGCTTCAGAATCAATTCGTCACGACCCATCAGCTTCAGGAATCTCTGTCGATTGCTAAAAAAATGAATAAAAGTGTCGAATTTGTGTTGGTCGACCGTTTCGGAATTGACAAAGAAGATGTGGGGAAATCACTTTCACTTTACTACGGATGTCCCTTCCGTGATTTTGACGGCGAGCTGCCGATTCCGTTTGAACTGACCGCCAAATTGAAAAAATCATTCTTGCTTTACTATGTGTGGGTTCCTTTGAGCTGGGACAAACAAGGGGTGGAGATTCTGGTTGATGACCCAAAAGACCTTCGTAAAACCGACCACATCAGAACATTGATGACCAGCCAGAAAATCAAGTTCAGCGTCGGGATTAAGGAGGATATCGAAAAATACATTCATTACTTTTTTGACCCCCATGCCGAAAAAATGAGCAATGACGTCATGGAAAATTTGGATGATATCATTCCTGACGTGACTTTCGAAGAGGAGGACGATGAGGCCGATGACGATATGGTCGGGCTGGATGAGTCGTCCAATCAGGTCGTTAAATTTGTTGATCAGATCCTGGTCACCGCCTATCGCAATAATGTATCTGATATCCATGTGGAACCGTCACCCGTTACCCGTAAAACGGTTATTCGGTTCAGAACCGATGGTGTTTGTCACGAGTATATTCAGGCGCCCAACGCCATGGCACCGGCGATTGTATCTCGGCTTAAGATTATGGCCGATCTGGACATTGCCGAGCGGCGGTTACCCCAGGACGGCAAAATAAAAATGAAGCGCAAGGGCATCCCGGAGTTTGAATTGCGGGTTTCCACAATGCCGACGGCGGGGCGGTTTGAGGATATTGTCTTACGAATTCTGACGCAGTCGCACACCTTCAAGTTGGATGAAATCGGGTTAAACGAACGAAACTTAACTATTTTGAAAAAAATTATAGAGCGACCCTATGGAATGATCCTGTGCGTCGGTCCTACCGGCTCTGGAAAAACAACCACGCTTCACGCCGCCTTGGCCCATGTAAACACGCCAGATGTCAAAATTTGGACGGCTGAAGATCCAGTGGAAATCACCCAGGCAGGTTTGCGGCAGGTGCAGGTAAAACCACAGATCGGTCTTGATTTTGCGCGGGTCATGCGCGGCTTTTTGAGACTAGATCCGGATATTATCATGATTGGTGAAATGCGGGATCGGGAGACCGCAGCCATTGGTATTGAAGCGTCCCTGACGGGACATCTGGTCTTATCTACCCTGCACACCAACAACGCTCCAGAAACGCTGACCCGGCTTCTGGATATGGGTATGAATCCCCTGAACATTTCCGACGCTTTTTTGGGGGTACTGGCGCAACGACTGGTCAGGCAGTTATGCACAAAATGCCGGGAGTCCTATCATCCCTCTGAAGAGGAATATGAAGATATCCAAACTGATTACGGGGTGGAAGCGTTTCAAAAAACAGGTCTTGAATACGACGCAAACATGAACCTGTATCGCTCCCCCGGATGTGAGAAATGCAGTGGCTCCGGTTATAAAGGGCGCGTGGGTATCCACGAGCTGCTTGAGGGCACACCGGAAATAAAACTGCTGATAAAAAAGCAGGCGACGTCCCATGATCTTGCCAAGCAGGCTGTAAAAGAAGGAATGACCACACTTAAACAGGACGGTATCCATAAAGTACTTAAAGGATTGACGGATATGAAGGATGTGCGTCGTGTCTGTGTCGAATAAATTTAGGAAAGAGTGATGCAAAAAAAAGCATTAATTGTAGATAACGATTTTTTCTTTGTTGAGTTTCTCAGTGAATTGCTGGAGAAAAGGGGTTATCAGATTCTCAAAGCCTATGACGGAAAGGAGGGTATCGCCAAGCTGGAAGCGGGTCCGGTGGATATCCTGTTTGCAGATTTGATCACGCAGAAAGTTGACGGCAGACAGTTTTTTAAATACGTCCGAGCCAAATATGACGACAAGTCTTTGCCGATTGTGGCCCTTTCAGGAACCATGCTTGAACACATGGGATCTTTGAATACAATTGATGCCGACTATTTTATCGCTAAAGGACCGATTGACGCGCTGACAATCAAACTCAATTCGTTTATGAACGAGCTGGAAAAGCAGACCTTTCAATCGCCTCGTGATAAGCGCGTTTTGGCTGCGGATAATGTATTTCCGAGACGCGATGCAATGGAGCTGATAAAATCCTTGCGGTTTCAGCAAGCCGTGATCGAGTGCGTTGGCGTTGGGATTATAACCGTCGATCATGATACCCGAATCCTTCATGCAAATCAAACAGCCCTTGATCTTATCGGCCAGGGTTATGCCGATGTAATCAATTGTCGGATTGCCGACATATTTTCCGATAGAGATCGAATCAAATTGATTGAGGCCCTAAAACATGCCATCCATCCCCGGGAACCAAATAACGTTTCATTTTACACAACCCTTTGCTCTCAGATGATCGGAGTCGTCGTTTCTTCCTTCAACGTGGAGGGTGAAGATATCGGCTGGATCATCTCATTGCAGACCTTACTTGCAGGCGGCAACAATTAGATCGCGCGAGATTGATTCCATCAATTGTAATTTCTAAGGCAGTTTTCCCATCCATCTTTTTTTCTTTTTCGATTAAACAGGCCGCCCTCATAGGTGGGTAAACTTTTCAGGCCAGCGGCGATGTTCGTATCCGAGCCGATATTGCCTTTCGCAAAATTGTCTTCTCCGAATCCGCTTGCAGTTATACAGCGTCTCTGTTAAGTAGTCGTTGCCGTGATAAACGATTGGGATTTCAAAGCGGTCGGATCAGAAAGGACGCTAGTAAAATGACTCGTGTGGCTGTCGTAGGCGCTACCGGTTATGCCGGTGCAGAACTTGTCAGGATTCTATCTTGTCATCCCCAAACGGAGTTAACCATCTTAACCTCCCGTCAGCATGCCGGAGTAAGGTTTGATCACGTATATCCATCCATGGCCGGGAATGTTGAGCTCGTTTGTGAAACATATTCAGCGGATCGGATTCGCGACGGTGCAGACATCGTGTTTATGGCCCTTCCGCATCAGCTTCCGATGGCGTACGTGCCTGATTTATTGGAACATGGAAAAAAAGTAATCGATCTTTCCGCTGATTTTCGATTTAATGATGCGTCCGTTTATGAGGCTGCCTATCAACCGCATACGTCTCGGGAAACGCTTCAATCGACGGTTTACGGTCTCAGCGAAATTTATAAGAATGAGATCAAAACGGCGAATCTCGTCGGCAACCCCGGTTGTTATCCAACCAGTGCATTGCTTCCGCTTATTCCCTTGATTAAAGAGGGCCTGTTGGATTTAAATTCCCTAATTGCCGACTCGAAATCAGGAGTCAGCGGAGCCGGTCGTTCGCTTTCGATTACCTCCCACTACTGCCAGGTGAATGAATCCTTCAAGCCCTACAAAGTGGCGCAGCACCGACATAATCCGGAGATGGAAATGGTGTTGAGTCGTGAAGCCGGCCAAGCGGTCAATTTGACGTTTGTTCCGCACCTGGTTCCAATGACGCGTGGCATGCTGACGACGATCTATGCGGTTCCGTCAGTTTCCCTTACGGCGCAACACATTGAAGATGTTTACACATCCGTGTACTCCGATCAACCCTTCATTCGCTTGTGTCGTGAGAGTCATCCACCGGACACGCTGCACGTGCGGGGAACGAATTATTGTGACATTGGATTTAACCTGGATGTCCGCACCAACCGCTTAATACTGATGTCCGCCATTGATAATCTTGTCAAAGGTGCGGCCGGTCAAGCTGTTCAGAATATGAACATAATGTTGGGCTTTGAGGAAACTGCAGGCCTTTTAAACGTTCCATTTCCGCTCTAGCACCGGCGGTCCTTAATTATTCCGAAGCGGGTTTAAAATCGAATCGATTATCATTTAAAAACACATAAGGTTGAAGGATCATTATTTATTACCGCTCAGTTTTCTTGACATTGAAAAATTAATGAATTAGAAAAGGCGGAATCGACGTTTTGTAACTTGGAATAACCGGTAGTAAATCGTTCGCATAATTATTTTAAAAGGAGGTCGAAGATGACGGCAAAGCTAATCAAGGGAACTGAAATTCGTGAAACAATTCTTGACGAAATTCAAAAAGAGGTGGCGGAAATCAAGGAAAAACATGCTGTGGTGCCCGGCTTAGTGACCATTTTGGTCGGCGAAAATCCTGCCTCCATCTCCTACGTCACGTTGAAAATCAAAACAGCTAATCAGCTGGGATTCAAGGAAATCCAGGACAGCCAACCTGAAGACATTTCCGAAGAGGATCTTTTGGCGTTGGTTGACAAGTACAACAACGACGACAGTATTCACGGAATTTTAGTTCAACTTCCTCTGCCCAAGCATCTGGATGAGAAAAAGGTCCTCAATGCCATTGATCCGGATAAAGATGTCGATGGTTTCCATCCCGTCAATGTGGGGCGTTTGATGATCGGAGGGTCGGAGGTCAAATTTCCACCTTGTACACCTGCCGGCATTCAAGAAATGATCGTCCGTTCCGGGGTGGAAACGAGCGGTGCTGAGGTCGTTGTTGTGGGTCGTTCAAACATTGTCGGCAAGCCGATCGCGAATATGATGTTGCAGAAAGGCGATGGGGCCAACTCAACGGTGACGATTGTGCATACCCGCACAAAAGATCTGGCGGCTCACTGCCAACGCGCGGATATCTTAATCGTGGCTGCCGGAGTTCCAGGATTGGTTAAACCTGAATGGATTAAACCGGGGGCTTGCGTTATTGACGTGGGCGTTAACCGGGTCGGTGAAAAAATTAGCGAGAAGACCGGGAAGAAAATTGCCATATTAAAAGGCGATGTCGACTTTGATGCAGCCAAAGAGATCGCGGGATGGATTACACCGGTACCCGGTGGCGTCGGCCCCATGACCGTCACCATGTTGATGAAGAACACGTTGAAATCGCTCAAATTTAAACTCGGCGTGGCGTAAAACATTGCTTTTTCGGTCGAGGGATCGAAAAAAAACCTAAAGTCTGTTTTCAATTTGCCGATAATATCGATGGATCGAAAACGATTTTCTCTGCGGCATGATTGCACCTAGATCGATGCGATAGCTGAAGAGATGTGTCCGGGCAAAAGATAACCGATATTTTAACCGAATCCGGATAACGTAACCTTGACAGTGTATCCGGAACATGACAAATATGTCGATAGCTCTTCGGATCCTTAAGATCAGCAGGGATGCGGATTTAAATATTGACAAAGCTCTCGACTCCTAATATATATCAGGGTTGGGACTGAATTGATTAGCGAAGGGGCAAAGTCACCGAAAGATGGCGACGCAAAACCATGGGTCTAAAGCCGTAGCGGCCAGGATTGCCAGGTTGCTGAATAACTATTTGTGACGCCTTTGGGTGAGTATGCCCAAAGGCGTTTTTGTATGTTCGCTATCGTTTTCGGGAATTCTAAGAAAATTTGTTGCAGAAGCACCACTCGAACGACTCAGAACAGAGTTATCAAGTGAACGCGTGAAGCGTTATACCAAAAAAGAGGGGGTAATACACTTGACAGAGATGTTTTATTTGTGGTAGCGGCAATAAAAAAATCTCATAATTTTAGAATCATAAGGTGTAAAAAAGGGCTAAGATCATGCGAAAGAAAATTTCTTTTGTCATATTCAGCAATAGCGGCGCCCCGGCAAGACAGATCTCGACATCCAAAGTAGTCATCCATTTGGTGGGACTTTTCTGCCTAGCTCTAATCGGTGCATTTGGTTATATTATCTACGATTATCATACTCTGAAGCAAACAACATCACATCTGCAAAACCGTGAACACTATCTTTCCAACCAGCTCAGTGAGATCCAGCATCAACGTAAACAAATACAAAATTTTGCAAATGAAATTAATATGTTAAAATCAAAACTGGTGGCTCTGAACAGTTTTGAGAAAAAGATTCGTATTATTGCCAATATCGAAAACACGAATGAATCCGAAAATATTTTTGGGGTGGGCGGATCCATACCGGAGGACTTGGATTCACAACTTCCTCTGAAAGAAAAACACAACAGTCTGATGCGGGATATGCATGAGCAAATCGAGCAGCTTAACCATGCATCCGTTAATCAGCAGGAAGAGTTCGAAGCCCTTCTAAAATCGCTTGAAGATCAACAGAATCTGCTCGCATCCACTCCGGCGATACGACCTATTTCCAGAAATGTAAAGTCTTGGATCACCTCCAGGTTTGGTTACCGCAAATCCCCGTTTACCCAGCGGCGCGAATTTCATAAGGGTCATGATATCTCATCCAAGACCGGAACTCCAATTCTGGCAACGGCTGACGGGATCG